>Ga0070741_10000317_pt1 | contig 183794 bp, 182 predicted proteins | sample Coa_R1_4_FD_66440 | JGI IMG/M metagenome (GOLD analysis project Ga0070741, IMG submission 66440) | Surface soil microbial communities from Centralia Pennsylvania, which are recovering from an underground coalmine fire - Coalmine... | ecosystem: Environmental > Terrestrial > Soil >... | reverse complement strand
GTCAGCACCGCGATCCTCGCCGAACTCGGCGACGCCCGCCGCTTCTCGTCCTCCCGCCACGCAGTCCGCTACGCCGGATTGGACATCACCGTCTACAGCTCCGACGCGCACCGAGCACCAGGGCGGCTCTCGCGGCAAGGCTCAACCGTTTTTGCGCTGGGCCGTCTACGAGGCCGCCCAGACGGCCGCCCGCACGGGCTCACCCGACCACGGCACCGATCTCACCCTCGCCGGCCGGCTCGGCAAGAGCCGCGCCAAGCTCACACTCGCGCGCAAGCTGCTGCGACGCGCCCACCACCTCCTGCGCGAGCTCGGCGACGCCGCACTCCAACCCGCTACCGCCTGACCACGACGATCGCGCGCACGCCCCCGCTCACGCCGATGACCCGCGGCCGACTCCACAAAGCTCCTGCCGCCCCGGCCCCACGCCGGCGGCCCTTGATAGACCGAGTAGCCGCGCCACCCCTTTCGGGATCACCCAGGACTTCGAGCGCCTGGTCGGCAAGGGCCTCTTCTGCGGCGCCGCTCGCAGCGAAACACGGAACGTTGCCCTTTTCGCGGATGCGTCAGGATGAAGTACTTAAGTACTGTTGCGACCGGGTACTATCGGTGCTAGCGTGCACCGATGGGCGCCGACGCCGCCGCCAAGACGGAGAGGGCGTCCTCTATGGCTCCGATTCCTCCGTCGAGGAAGTGGACACGGACTCACGATCGGCTCCGTGAGGTCGGATTCGTTCCGCTGACGGCGAGCGCGGTTCTCGGCACGCTGCTCGGTGGTCTTCTCCAGGAGCCCTGTGCCCGTCTATGGCGTGCGATCTTGGCACACGTCACACCATGGCTCGAAGGAGGGGCAGCGCCACGCTATGTGTGGGTCGCCCCTTATTTCTTGGGGTCCGCCGTTCTCGTGTCGTATCTCCTCCGCTGGCGGCGGAAGCGCCGCCAGTGCGATGCGATGATCGGTTCGGAGAATGGTGACCAATATGATCGAGCACGTCTCGACGTTGAGCCCCCGCTCTATCCTCGTCACGGGCGGGCTGCCCAATGATGCCGGGACCGATGGAGACCGACGTTCAACGTGTCACGGCTGACTGGGGGGAACCCCAGCGATGAAAGACTCGGAGTACCGCCTAGACGCGCTTAAGGCCGAGCTCCGCTACCGGGAGCTCGCACTTGAGGTTCTGCATGAGCTCGACCGCCGCATCCTGATCCAGGATGACATCGCAACCACGCTCCACGCCGTCGTAGAAGGGGCTCGAACCCTCACCGGGGCGGATGCGGCCCACATTCTGCTCAGACGCGGGACGATCCTCGAAGTAGCTTCCTCAACAAGCACCTCGCAGGTTGGCAGTGCCATCCCGCTCGGTGGCAGCGTTCTGAGCACTTGCTTTGCTCGAAGCGAAGTCCTTCTTATCCCTCATTTCGACGCTAGAGTCAATCATCTCGTTCACGTCGAGACGCCACGCCCTTTCACCGTCTCTAGCACTCAGAGCCTCCTCGCGGTACCAATCGTTCTTAGTGACGCTGTACTCGGCGTGATCATCTGTGAGAGCCCGTCTTCCAACGCGTTCACCCCTCCACATGTCGCTACATGCAACGCTCTCGCCACTGAGGCGGCTTTAGCAATCGCCCACGCGCACCTCTTCGAACGAGAGGCCTCCTTTACCTCACTTGATCAGCTTGTCTTTAGTGAGTCCATTGGCGAAGAGCTTCTGGAGTCAGTCCTCGCCCAAGTCGTGGCAGAGTTGCTTCGCCTTAGGTACGTCGCTGTTGAGGCAGCTCAGATCCTTTTTGTCCGCCCGGCGGACGGTCAGCTTGAGGTTGTTCATAGTACGGTGCCAGAGAATGTCGGTCTGGTCATTCCGGTGGATCACTCTGTTTGTGGGCGGGCCTTGCGTGAGCGCCGGACCGTTACCGTCAATGATACTGACGCTTCGCCCTACGGAGCTTCCCTCAGAAGTGCGATCCACAGCGAGATCGCAATCCCAATTGTTGTTGGCGATCAAGATCTCTCTCTCGGTGTGATCAATGTGGCAAGTTCCGAACGCGACGCCTTCAGCGGAGTTCCTCAGGTCATTCTCGAGCGGTTCGCACGCTCTGTCACTACACTACTCGCATTTATGAAACTCCGCGCTGATCTTACTGATATGTTCGAAATACGGCACGCGAATCAACTGATGCTTGCGCTCGGAGATCAAACAAGCAATGTCATCCATCGCTTGAATAATACGCTCGGAGCGATGAGATTCAGAATTGCGGAGATCGAGTCAAGTTGCGCGCAGGAACTTGATGCAAGCGCGTTTCTTCGAGAGTCGATTGCTTCGCTCCGCGCCTCTACAGATGAGGCGCTCGCGATTCCTGAACAAGCGCTTCAGTTTCTCACGGCGCGTAGTGATAGCGCCGATCTCAATGTCTCAGTACGGCAAGCAGTCCAAACGATTGCTGTGCCCTCAGGAATTGAGCTGGTTCTTGACCTCCAAGAGCCGTTGGAACTCGTGAAATGCTATTCACTCGATCTAGTTGTTACGAATCTGGTACAAAATGCAGTCGAGGCCCTGTCAGACGGGGGAACGATCACCGTTTGCACGAGGGCCAAGTCAGAGCTTGGCCGGCAGTACGCCGAGCTCGTGGTCACAGACACCGGAGTTGGATTGGCAGTACCCCCAGCGAGCGTCTTTGAGATGGGCGTCTCAACGAAGAAAGCTGGACTTGGGTTTGGATTGTGGTGGGTCCGAACTTGCGTTCGTCGGTCAGGAGGGACGGTTGCCGTAACTCCGCGTGAGAACGGCGGTGTCAGCTTCGCCGTCCAGCTACTGCAGGCATCTGAGCGAGAAGACGCAGACACGAAGCACGGCAGGTCACGAAGCAGAGCCGATACATGATGCCGCTCGAAAACATCTTGGTCGTCGAGGACGACCCTCGTTGGCAGGAGATCTACAAGCGATGGGCCGTCCCTACTGATGGTGGATGTCTGCGCGTCGCGCGCGATCTTGCTGAAACCCGGGATGTATTAGCGAGACGGGCCTTTGCTGTCGCGCTCATTGACCTCAGGCTCTCGGAAGATGATCACGACAACATTGATGGAATACACGTCATGGAGGCTATCGCGGCCTTCGACGACTACACCAGCATGGTCCTCATCACCGGGGCTGCGTCAGTGGGTGTCATGCGAGAGGCGCAGCTCCGACTGGGAGCACTCGACGTGGTGGAGAAAAGAGCGATCGATCCTTCGAGGCTCAGCGAACTAATTCGCCGCGGGCTGGTCGCCCACGCAAAGGCCGTGTCGTCGAAAGCCTGCGCCTGGGCTTTTCTGTTTGAGCAGGCGGGGGAACATGACTGGTGTGGGCAACTCAATGCGTTACTTCGCCCGCATACATGGCTAAGGGCCGAGCATTTTTTTGAGCGGCTCTTTCAACCGATATTACCAGTCGTCCCGCGAAGGGCCGAGGCGTTGATCATCAATCCGACAGGTCGCGTCGGCTACGCGCATTGCTGGAGCAGACGGATCGGCGGCGCCGTACTCGTCTGTTTCGGGAGGAGCCGCGATTTCGATGGTGACCTGCCTGCCCTCGCTTCACGCAGCGAGGCGATAAGTGGCGAGTCGGCTAACTACGACATCTTTCATCAATACTCCGCCGATGGAAGCACTGGCGTTGTATTCAACCTCCCTGGGCGCGATCGATCAACCTTCGCCGAACTAAACCAAACGCGAGCGTACACCGCCCGCGCGGTCGCTGGCGCGTCGGAAACGGGTCGAGTCGATGACAACTGAAGCCACAATCACAGTTCTCGTAATGGATGATCATCCTGTCTGGCGTGATGCCGTCGCGAGCTTTCTGCGCGAGCAGCCAGAGATTGCGAGGGTCGTGACAGCCGCGACTGGCTCTGAAGCGATCGAACTTGCGCGTGACATGAAGCCAACCGTAGCTCTACTCGACTACATGATGTCGTTTAACCAGGCAGCCGCGACGGGCATAGACGTTGGAGCGCAGATTCGCAGTGTGTCCCCAGACACCCGGCTTGCCATCGTCACGGGTTTTCCAGAGACGCGCCTCGCGCGCGAAAGCTTGCGCTCGGGTGCGCATGCGTTCTTGGAGAAGAGCACCCTCCAGCCGGACGATCTTTATGATGTCGTTCGGGCGATCGCACGCGAGCAAATTGTGCTCGCCGGCTCTATAGCGGCGAGTTCAGTACGCGAAGGCTCGGACGACGAAGACTATGGAAGGATCTCTCACGGCCTCACCGAGCGGGAGATTGAAGTGCTTGCCCTCATCGTGGAGGGCGCATCGAATCGAGAAGCCGCACGCAAACTGGCGATCGGTGAGCAAGCAATCAAGAATCACCTACGACAGATTTACCGCAAACTCGGAGTCAAGAATCGAACCGCGGCCGCAGCAATCGTCCGTCGAGAAGAGCTCATCGGCCGGTAGCTGACTCACGATTTGCACCGCGAGTGATCCGGCCCAGCTTCTTGACGTCGATGTGCACGAGCTCGCCTGGCCGTGCTCGCTCGTACCGCTGCGGCTGCTCGAGGCGAGACGTCCTAGCTTGCCAATCCCGTGCCGTCCGGATCGCCGAGAGCGCCTCGGCGATTTCGGCCGCTGTCATCCACAGCACACGCAGCGCGACGATCACCGCAAATCGGTCCGCGGGTGTGCGACGGCTACACGATCGATGCCGAGGAGCGATCAAGTCAACCCGCCTCGCCCTCGGCGCGATAGCGGCCGACCCGCTTGCGAGCATAGCGAATGGTGACGCCGGGAGCCTCGGCCGCCATCGTCAGCGTCCAACCTGGACAAGCACGCGACCGGCCACCAGCAGCCGACCGCTCCAACTCACCGCCGCGTTAGCGTGAAGCTTCATCCGGACCCTCCTTGGGCCCGACCTGCCTTGGGCAGCGCTCAGCCTCCAGGGAGGCGCGGATGAACCAACGCGCTTAGGAACTACATCCGGACGACCCAGGCACTCAGATCGAGGCGGAGGGTGCCCCGCTCTAGCTTCGCAGTGTCCCTCGCCGGGGCATGGATACCTATCTAAAGCAATTTCAGTTTCTGGTGGTGGCGGCGCAGTCGGATTGAGTCCTGACGGGTCGTGACTACTCATTGCAGGCGGAGATGCAGGCGACTACGTGACGGCGTACCGAACGAGCTGACGCCGGCAAGGTGTCTCGACGCAGGACGTGTCTGCTCCTTAGTCGTCTATTGCTAAAGCACTCAGGGCGGCGATTATGTGGGACGCTGCACGTTCAAGGTGATCAGCGCTCCTCACCGCCTGCTGTTCTTCGAGAATGAGGTCGGAGACTCGCCTCGACTCGGCGTACGCGGTCACAACGAGTTCAAACAGCGCTTCGTCTTTTGGATCGACATGTTGCAGATGGGCGCGAACGCGCTCCTCATCTGAGACGCGGAGTGACTCATCAGCTTTGAGGTCGTAGTAGCCTCGCGCCAATGCCATGATCATCTGTGTCTTGTTCCATGTGAGGTCGTCTTGGAGTGTCTTGAGACTGTGCGCCCGCTGCGACGCGTCGATCCCCCGCGGCGGGATTGTGAACTCGCCATCGATCGTGAGCGCGCGCGGTCGCACCTCATCGTCGTAGATTTTCAAACGCACGGGATACGTAGCTGGATCGCCTGTGACCAGCCAGTAGAGTTGCGTCTTGTTACCGCCACCAAGAATGTGAAACCCTTTGCCGTGCCACATCTGTGACGGGCTGCTGTCGACGGTCACCGATTCGTCGGTTTCCGTTTCGGAAATACCACGAGTTGGATGGTCGTTATTCCGATGCCAGTAAGGGCCGTGTAGACCTCCAGGAATGAGTATAGTCACGCCAGCATCGCGCAGCGTCGCGCCGTCGTTCGAGACCCAGACGATCAGATAGTTTCTGACGTACTCGAAGGACGCATCCAAGAGTGACGCGACAGGTATGACCCTTCGCAACGGTGGAATGCTTCTGACAACTTCGAATGTGGTCAGGAATAGAAGCGCAGCACAAAACCATAGAACGTAGACACCAAGCAACCAGCCACTTCGCCAGAGGTCATAGTTGTCGCGCGTGGTCGCGAACGCGATGCCGCCGGCCAGTAAGCCAAAGCTGGCTGTAAAGGCGGCGCCGCTGAGCAGCATAAGGCGAGAGCCGTGCATTTAGCAGCCTTAGGTCGCTATGGGCCCGCCAGAGTTATGCTGCCGGCTGTTTGCGCCGCGCCGAATATGCTGCTCGCGCCTCATCAAGTCGATCGCCCTCAAGTGCCTGGCGCACCAGTCGCAGCGCTTCGTGGCTGTAGCGCCCCTGTGCGACCTTGCCGAGACTAACTTGACGAAAGCACTTCGGGTTGTCTCGAAGCCCGAGGAGATGAACTACAGCCTGGGCGTTGTAGCGATTGACAGCTGCGTGCTTCGCGAGATCGTCGATGCCGAACGGAAAGCGCTTGAGGATGTCGATCTCGATAACTCCAACTGCGCGATCGGCTTCGGGATCGTCCGGTGTGATCAGCCGGACTGGCGGCGCGCCAACCTCCTTCGTGATCCTTATGCCGTAGACCGCACCCTCTTCTACCTCGAGAGACAGCCGAGCCAGGCCCGGAAACATCCGGCTCCAATCCGACTCCTGGGCAAGCTGCCTTGCAACACCGTCGAGCTCCTTCTCGGTCGGCTGGAGAGCGGCCTCTGGATCAGTCGCGACACGATCGCTCATGACATACGGCCGCAACAGCGCGAGCGCCTCGGCCCGACGGTGCCGCCGTGGCTGTAGCAGCTCTCCGACATGCGCGAGGTCGCTCGACACCATAAGGTGGAGCTCGCGCGGCGGGTGGACGGAGATCGGCAGCATGCGACTCGCAAACTCGGGATGGCTTGCGAGTTGTGTCCCGAACGCCCGCTGGAGGAGGTCGTCGAATAGACGCAGACCGCTCGCGGCATCGACGTAGAGCAGCTCCTCGTGCATGAGCGAACCGTGGTGTTGGACCGCGTCACGGTGGCTGTCGATCGTGCCTGCCGCAATTGCTTCGTGCTCATCTATGACGCACACGCCGCTTTTCAGGATCCCGAGACACTCCTTGAACGTGTACGTGATCGGCGCGCCCTTGGCATAGAGCGTGCCCCGGTGCTCATGGACAATCGCCTTGAAGAGCATCTCCAGGGCGTGCTGCAGCGGCAGCATCACGCCGCTCGTCCGCGCCACCGCCGTTGGACGGTTGAAGACCTCGACTGCGAGCGTGAGCGACTCGAGTGCGACCTGCTTGAGTTGACGCGTCTTCCGCTTCATCGGAACCTTTAACCGTAGCGGAGGTGTCGGACAGAACCGGCCCGCCGCCCCGTAGGATGTCGCTGGTGTCACGTGCGGCCATCACTGTCCGGAAGCTCGCGCGCGAAACCGGGCGCGACCCCGATGACGTCGCGCATATCCTCCGGCAAGCTGGCATTTTGGTTTCCTCCGCTCATCACCAAGTACCGCGGAGCAAGCTGGGGCTCGCCCGACGCACACTCGGATTGGGGCGTCAGCCGAGCGTGAGCGCGCCCGTAGAGCCGCGCGGAACGGATCCTCGAGTCCGCTCTCCGAGCGCCGCGGCTGAGAGATCCAGAGCACGGCCCGCGACTCGGCTAGCAGCGCCTCGATGGCCGCGGCCAAAGCACGAGTTCATCAACTACCTCGCCGTACCGGATGTGCTTGCCATCCATGACGCTCTGGTCGAGGAGTTTCGAGGAACCGCCGACGCCGTAGAACCGCCGGGAGTCAAGAACCAAGGTGCGCTGGAGGGATCGGTGAAGCGCGCTCAAACCGCGCATCAGCTGTACTCGACCGTTCTTCTCGCCGGTGCAGCCCTCGTTCACAGTCTCAACTGCAACCACGCATTTCACAACGGCAATAAACGGACAAGCCTTCTCGCGCTCGCCATCTTCCTCGAGGAGCGAAACGGCCGATACATCATGGGCAGCGAGGATGACCTCTTCGATCTTATTGTCGGAATCGCACGCCACGGGCTTGTGCCGCCAGACGAGACGCCAGGAAAGGAGTCTGATCCTTACTATGCGGACCGCGAAGTGCTCGAAGTGCATCGGCTCCTCAGAGCAATGGTGGCGGTGCCTACGCGGTCGGACAAGAGCTTGAAATGGCATGACTTCGCACGCCTGCTTGAGCGGTTCGACTGTGAGGTGAGCTCAATCGCGTCCAACCAAGCAAAGATACGTCGCCAGCTTTCCGATGGTCGAGTACTAACAGCGGTCGCCGGCGCGCGCAATCTTGGCACGGAGATCTCGGGACGGCAGATTCGACAGTACCGTAAGCAACTCGAACTCACCGACGACTTCGGAATTGACAGCTCCATCTTCTATGACGGCCGCCAGCCACACCCAGATCTCCCGCAGCTGATCAGACGCTACCGCGGCGTCTTGGAGCGACTGTCGTTCCTGGATCGATCCGCCCCAATATGACCAGCCGCAGGTTCCTGTTCCATCAAATCCCGCCTCTACGTATTTGTGGATAGCAGGTCGACTGCCATGTGATAAAGCTCATCCGCGCTCTGCATCCCGCCAAATAGATACGCCAGCTCCAGTGTCAGGAGCGTCTCCATAGCTCGAGGACGGTCACGCCCTTTGAAAACGGGATGCCCCAGATTAAAGATGATCTCTCTCGGTCGGTTCCTCACGAGGAGTGGAGGATCAATCGGCCGCGCCTCAACCAACCGGAGGCGATAGATCCTTCCAAATGCCTCAACCCCGGGCTCCAGCAAGCCGGGGCCGACCGTGACCACGTCAAGGTCATGTCGTTCTGAGCGGATCTCGTACTTCCTAGGGCCGAGATCGCGGCCATCAACTTCGACGATTGCTCCCAGACGCCGCAGCTCATTCGCCAAAAGAACGCTTCGCGACCGCTTTCCCGCGTATGCGCCATTGTGCGAGCTGGGAATCTCTCTCTCCTCAGGATGCAAATGCTCGATGGCTGCGACGCTTCGCGCGACGACTTCTAAAGCTCGGCGGTGCTCTTCGAGCACCTGTCTCAGGGCAACCCGTCGGCGCTGGGGCTGCTGAACAGCACGGGCTTTGAACGTTGAAAGGATATTCACCATGAATCGTTGCAGAGCGCGGTAGTCAGCGGACTCGCGGTTGAACGATGTCCGGTCGATATTAATGAGACGCGCTCGGTCGATGTTGTCGAACACGTAGATCTCACCGGTGATGTACTTCCGAAAGCCTGGATCGCTTTCAAGGCCGAAGAAGGTGCGCTCCTCGACAGCAACGTTCTGCACTCTCGCCGTCACACCCGACCACGCCGGTACCGCACGCCGCTGTGCAAGCAGGTAACCAACAACGCGGAATGTCCGCTTCCCGCGCCCGTCTCGGATCGTCAGGTCCTTCAGAATCGGAAGCGGCTCACCTGACCACTCCTCGCCGCTGGCCCCGTCTCCCGAATACAGCCTACGGCTCAGCGAGCTGGGCTCGTGCTCCCACGGCGTCCGGACTACCACATTCCCCGCGAACGCAGAGACGTGTTCCTGAATGGCCGCGCCAACTTCCGGCGATGCTGCTTCGATGGCCCGAGACAGGTCACACTGCGGCCAAGGCAGTGGAAGAATGGTGCGGAGTCTGTCTACTAACCCATAAAGGCGCCCGACGTCACTGCAGTCCTCAACAACGCTGTCTCCCACATCCCGGAGGGTAATCCGCGTGAAGTGGTCATCGGGGCTTCCAGCGTACGCCTCGACCGCCGCGCTACCCGCAGGGAACGCGTCTAGGGCTGCCGCTCTTTGCTCGCGGTCGAGCCACCACGGATGAGTCAGCACAGCTCGTACAACGGTCGATGAGTCCGCCACCTTAGTCTCAATTTCGGCTACTCGTGCATAGTGCAGGAGTGCTAGGGCTCCAATTCCGATCCTGCCGAACTTCTTGTCGTTGCCGTACTTTGTCGACCCCCCGAGCCCCAGAAACGACTCTCTAATCTCATCCAACGTCATACCAGAGCCGTCGTCTATGATTTCGAGCGTCCTCGCGCATTCGACACGCGACAGGTCCACCTCCACGTGTAGCGCGCCGGCATCAAGGCTATTGAGGATCACCTCGCGCAGCGCTTTACAGAGCGTGTCGTACGTCTGCCGGCTCAGCTCAGGCAAGAGACCAGCTCGCGCCACGTACCGAAGCTCGACAGGAGCTCCTTCATTCAGGAGAGCGAGCGAACTCATGCTGAGCTACGCATTCCACGCTCGATCTCAAGCTGAAGATCCGCGAATCTCGCCATCGAGCCGAGGACGTAATCGCGGTCACTGTCAATGCTCATCCAGCGTCGCCCGAGCGTCTCGGCTACCTGACCAGTGACGTTGCTTCCAGCGAACGGATCTACGACCAAGTCGCCGGGGTCGGTCAGCATTTCGATGAAAAACCGTGGTAGGTCAGACGGGAACCTTGCAGGATGCGGCTTCCGGCCTGCGCGGCGGCACGCGTCGAGGTATTCTTTGTCGTTTCCCGTGTTTGAGATTGCCAACACGTTTGGTGGAATCGCACCTCCGCGGTTAGCCGTGAAGCCCTCCCGCACCACATGACCGGAGGGGCGGCGGCCGCGGTTGTAGGCGCCACGCTCAAGAAGCTTTTTCATCGCGTCGGTATAGTCAAGAACAACGCGCGAGTTGTCAGCCTTGGGACGAGGCGTCTTGGAAAGCCACCAAACATAATTCACCGCATCCTTCGCGCGAATCCGCTCGACGGTCACCCACGCCGCCGGCGATGGAAGACGCGCCGGGTTGTACCAGTAAAAGTCCTGCGCCAGGTAAAACCGATCTCGCGGCCGCCGGCAAAGATAGATGAGTAGCTCGAATGCGTAGATGGACTTCACCGGCACGCCCGACTCCCACGCGCCACCGAGATCGACTATCAGACTTCCTGTCGGCTTTAGAACGCGCCAGAACTCCATCGAGAACGGCTGGAACCAGCTCGTGTACGTTTCCTGGCTTTCGTTGCCGTACTCCTTCGGGCGCAGAAGCGCAAAGGGCGGTGACGTAACGATGAGATCGACCGACTCATCCGAAACCTCGCGCTCTAGGACTTCGACAGCGTCGCCGTGCCACGCCGCCCCCGAAGGAGTGCGGTAAATGATCTCGAAGGCCGGATTCACGCGACAGGACTATAACGCCTCGATCGGACGACTCAACTGCCTAACCGTCTTCGTCGCGGAAGCCCCGCAAAAGACGATCTTTGAGTTCGGCCGGGTATGTTGGAGTGATCTCGCCTTTGAAATGGACCAAGAAGTACTCAGTCATGGCATCGAGACAGCACATCCGAGCAAACATCGCGTAGCTCGCCTCATCTTCGACGGCTGCGGCGAATGGATGATTGTCATTGATGAACACGTCGATTTCACCGGTCTTAGCGGACTGTCGGAAGAAATACAGATCCGACTCCGGCATCCCTTCAGGGTGGTAGAGACGAAAGACGTATGGGCCGACATTGATGATGCGTGGCGCGATTGGCTGCGAGCGTAGTTTCTCCGCCTTGGCCTCTCGCACCGTGTCATCGAGAGGAGCCGGTCCCGTGATCTCTGCGATCTGCAACGCGCCGAGCATGTTGGCGAACTCATCAGCGAGCTGGTCATTAGTCGTTTCCACGACAGCAGGTCCAGGACCGCCCTCCTTCGTAGGGCGGTAGTTCCGCGCAAAGTCGATGAAGTCGGCGGCCTCCGCCTTGAGCTTGTCTTGAAACTCATCTTCACGACCATCCCACAGAATGTCATCCTTGAGATGGTTCACTGGGAACTGGTCGAGCTCAAGCTGTCCGTAGACGCGCTGGTTGATGAGGTCGTTCCGCGCCTCGCCGAAGATCTTCAGCGGTCGGTATCCGAGCGGTCGGCCGATGATGACCCGACCGCGACGATAGAGATCAAAGCCGGCCTTGCTTCGGCCACGATCGGCGAGAATGCAAATCCAGCCGCGTACCTTTAGACCTTCGACGTCAAACTCTATGTCCTTCTTCCATTCGCGTGTGACCCCTCCCGTATCAGTGACCAGCGGAAGGATGTCAGGTGGCACGAGTGCCTCACCCTTCCAGCGCAAGGTCATGACGCCGCCGAGGATGTCGGGTCGATACATCTCAACAAGGTTCGCCTTAGCGATATTTAATGCATTTCCATGCAACCGTCGGTAGAGCCCGGTGATCTCGATACGCGTATAGTGCTCAGACGCGTTTGAAACATGTTTCTCCGTCACCTCGAGTTCATGTGTATCGCTCGCGGCGATCTTGTTGACATCGATCTCCAGGGTGTACTCGGTGTTGTTGCCAAGCTTCTTCGTCACGATGGTCCACGTCGAGCCGAGCCAGCAGCATGACGTCTTCATTCCCATCCCGAACTCCGACCGACCTGCAGTGTTCGGAGGAGGCGTGGCGAGCTGAACAGCGCGATCGAGATCCTCGAGGTCCATACCCATCGCATTGTCCCAGACGCTCAACAGTTTGTTCGGGTCGTAGTCGATTCGCACTTCGAACTCACGCCCCTCTTCCTTGAGAACCGGATCGAGTTCATCCCGGTTTTCGAAATACGACTGAGTGCTATTGTCGACGAGCTCGGCGATCGCATGCCACGCCTTGTATGGGAAGTGGCGATACGTCAACCAGATTTTGTTGTTAGCCACAAGCGAAACAGTCGGCATATCACACCTCTCGAGTGATTAGTTGGTGACAGCGATAATCCGTCCGTCGAAGCAAATCCGATAGACCTCACAGACCCCGATAAGGTCGATCAAGTCTGAAAGGCCGAGCGGCAGTACGAAAGCAGTTAGATCTGGGCGAGGCACGGCTTGAATACTAAGGTCGCCGAGGCGTACCGCGGTGGGCAGATTAGCCGGGAGGATCCCTCCCACACGTGGCCGAAGCTCAACGACGCCATGGATCTCGGCGACGGCAACGTCGACGCCGCTCGGTAACACGTGCGGGTTCAGGAGGGGTCGGTCACCTGTGACCGCAAGCGCGTACGCGTTAGACTGGGCGTGGAGGAAAATACCACACTCTACGACAACGAACCCGTAGAGGTTCGCTGTAGCACGAATTTCAGCAGTAGCGTGATCGACGACCAGCAGGAACTGCGGCTGCCAGGGGTCGATCGGGTAGTCCTTGCTGTGGTAGGTCGCATGCCTCTCGAGGTATGCGAGCGCACTCGGGCCATATTGCCCGTTGCTCAATCCTTGAAGTTGCGGACTGATATGCGTTTGGACGTCATGAAGATGGCTTTCAACTTCTACGACCCACCAGCGGTCGTGGTGCGGCGCTAGGAGTGCCGCATCCGGATGGCGCGTGCCGTAGATGCTCGGGATTGGGGGACGAAAGTCGTAATAGGTATACCCTGGAAAGAGCGCGGTCCCGCCGTCGCGGAGCAACCCCTCCATGGTCGATTCGGAAGCGCTGATGGGTTCAAAGAGGTGGGGACTGGCAAATATGGCCGCGACACTCATAGCGACACCTCGTACCAAGTGGTTGAGGCGATCTCTCCCAGGCGCTCTCCTTCTTCGCGAAGTTGGCGCTCTTCGACATCAGTAGCGAAGAGCGTGCAAACAGCGGCATTGTGTTTGTCCTGAGCCCGTCGAAGTACGCGGCCCATCCTCTGGATTCGCTGGCGCGTGCTCCTGGTTGACGCGGCAATAACCGCAACCTGAGCATCGGGGACGTTGACGCCTTCGTCTAATGCTCGACACGTGACGAGGGTCGTGACACTCCCGACTTTAAAGAGTTCAAGGTTCCGGCGCCTGATTGAGCTGTCGAGCTGCGAGTGATAGAGGGCAACTCGCTCGCCGCGACGATCAAGGAGCGAAGCAATCATGTCCGCGCGATTGATGCGCTCGTGGAAGACAATCCTGCGACCTGGGAAGCGCTCCGCAACACCTACGGCGGCGGGTACCCTGTGAAGCGAGTCAGCCGAAATACGGGATCGCTGAATCAGCAGGCGCTGCAGTACAGAATCGTGGCGAGGATCAGTGGTGTCGCGCCACGCGCGAGCAATGCGACGACTGACCTGCTCGTAGCTGCGTGTCTCCGCCGACGTCATCGAGAACTTGAAGTTGTGCAAGTCGAATGGAGTAATAATTCCGTCGCGCAGAGCTGCGACGTAGTCATATTCATAGACGACAGAACCAAGCGCAGGCTCTACATAGCGCTCGAAGCCATCGTCGAATTCCCGCACCGGGGTTGCGCTCAAACCGAGGGTGAAGTCTGCTGCCGTGACGAGTGCGCGTGCATTTTCGGGGCTTCCCGCACGGTGACACTCATCGACCACGAAGAGGCAGGGCTGATCGCCTACGAGCGACGCTGCGATCTTTCGAGCTGTGTTGATGACGAGTATGTTCGCCAGTCCAGGGGCGGCAGCGTGGCCCTCGCCGCTGTATGTGCTGATGTCGCTCTCGGTGAGGCCGCACTCAGTTCGCAGCGCGACCCACCACTGATCCAACAGTGCAATGGTCGGCACGACAACTACAAGGCGCAGAGCAGAATTCTCTGCTCGTAACTGTTCGAAGAGCAACAGGGCGAACGCAGTCTTACCAGCACCGGTCACAACTGAGATGACTCCACGGCCCGTCTTGCCCCAGGCCTCGCGTGCCTCAAGTTGCCAGCGCCTCGGCTCGAGCACTAACTACCTCAGCGTCGCAGTGCGGACGGCACGGCATGAGGACTTCTGCGCAGCATCCGTCTGTTCTATCGCTTGTCGCGGGGTTGTGCTAGGGCCGCAGGTCGGAGAAGTGTCGTGCGAAAGATCCCTCTGGGTGGAGATCGCATCCGCAGGGAGCACAACGTCGGGTCGGGGATGGTCGTTCAGCGAGACGTGAATCCCTACTCGGGCGTGCCGGCCTTCGGCCGGCGGCCTCGGCGAGCCTGCTTCGTTCCCTTGCGCGCCAGATCCTCGACCTCGTCGGCGTTGACATCGAGCACAACTTGCCCGCGGCGAGCGTCGGCGTACTTGATCGTCACCTGAGCAGCGTCTTTGTCGCGGATCTCTTCGCCGGACAGGTCGCTGACGTAGATGGTCTTGCGAGCCATATCAGGGTCTCCCTCGGTTGGAAGTGGTGGAACACGCGAGATCGTAGCCCCGCAACCGGCTGACGCAAACGAGGGAGAACCGCCCCGACGTGTGCCGCCGCTGGCGGCTAGGAGGATCTAGCGTCCTGACCGGATCGCTTCCGTCCTGACGACAGGTGTTGGCGTGATCGCGGGAAGATCGGGAACCCTCCGCTTGTTATTGGCCAGCCGAGCCTGCCGGAACCGCTCTTCCCGTAGACAACAGCACGCGTTGTGCTCCTCTGCGCCGAGGCGTAGACTCCTTCTGGCGTTGGCGGACGCTCCCAACACCTCCCTCAGCTCGTGGCAACGTATCCTCGAAGCCACAGTCGCCGAGGTCTTGGCTCGTCTCGTGCTGTTGCTTCTCGCAGTCGTCGCCGCGGCCTTCGGCGTGGGCTTCCTCAGCGGTCGGCTCACTCAGCCCGCCAAAAGAATTAAGGCCGTCAAGGTGTGCTACGTCCGGTCCGCCGGCCCAACCGGGCCAACCTTGAAGTTGATTCCCTGTCCTCCGCCGAATGGGTAAAAGCGGCCGAGAACTTAGGTAAGCCCGCCCAGCCCGCCTATCCTGAAGGCTGTATGGATAGACGTCCACCGCGTTTCGCTAGCCCCTCCTAGGAGCAGTCGCGGGCGGTTCTTACGGTGAGCCTACGGAACCCAAGCATGCGTGCGCAAGGCCAGTTCGGACAAGCGGTACCGTTCGTCAACCGCTCCGGCGGGGACGTCGCACGATTAGAACGGCTGCAACTGTGGAGATCATGAGGGCCAAGTAGATCGGGTAAGCCAGGGCGGCGAAGGAACCGCCCTCGACCGCAGCAGCACCGAGGGTGGCACCAAGGGCGGAGATCGACCAAGGACGCGTCGATTCGCTCCAAAGCCGGTGCCAAGCCTCTCGGATCGTCGCCCATGAGACGGTGACGTCCGCGGTGATCGCGATGGCAGCTGCCACCGCGGCCGGCAGCGATGCGAAGCGCCAGACCAGGATCGCAACCACGGACACTGCGGCGAGCGCGACATCGCTTCGACGGACGCCGTCCCACTTGCCGAACCGCCTCGTCAGGCTCAGCGCCGCGATGCAGACTTGGATGACTAGGAATACGATGGGCACCACGGCCCCGACGCCGGCGCCACCTTCGAGCGACGCTCCAATGCCGAGGACGCCGATTAGCGACCAGACGACCCAGCTGACCGGGTGTGGCTGGCTGCGCTCTACTCCAGTACCTCGGATCATGTCCTGTAGGTAGTCGATCGCCGCCAGGAGAGCGAGTGCCGCGCCAACCGATGCGAGGTAGGGCTTCAGCGCTCCTCGATCGTGTACTTGCGGAGGTAGCCAATTGGCCGCTCGCGCTGCTTGGCCGTCCGCAGGCCTGGAATGCCGAGATCTTGCTCGATGTTCAAGATCTCGCCTCCTACACTGACGACGAAGCGAGCCTCTTCCTGCGCGAGCCGTGTCGGCAGGCCCGAGAGGCGTCTGTCCATCTTGCGGAAGTGCACGAGAAAGGTTTTCGAGCCGATGTCCTCAAGGACGGAAAAGCCAACTACTCTGCCGTCGACGCGAACGTCGATGAGGTGCAAGGTGGGCAGCTCACTGAGGTGGGCTAGTCGAGCGATTGCCTCCCGCTCGTGGTCGACACCTTGTGTGGGCATGCAGGAGTTGAACCAGACATCGAACACTGCCAAGAGGTCGATTTCGGCCAGCGCCTCGCCGAGCGCCTGGACGCGCCACTCCGCTCGTCCACCGTAGGCATCATCGAACTGCCGCGCGAGTCGGCGCCGGTTGGCGAACTGAGCTTCCCCCGTTTCCCGGGACAGGTCAGGGGTTGGGGATGGTCAGTCCGTCGTAGTGCTGGCTTTCGAACTCGATGGGTGAGAGGTAGCCGAGGCTGGAGTGCCTGCGGCGGCGGTTGTACCAGGTCTCGATCCATTCGAAGACGGCAGCGCGGACGTCCTCGAGCGAGCGCCACGGCTGCCGGTTGAGCTTCTCGATCTTCATCGTTCCGATCAGGGACTCGCACATCGCGTTGTCGAGCGCGTCGCCGACCGTTCCCATGCTCCCGACCAGCCCTTCGGCCGCGAGCCGGCGAGTGAACGCAAACGCCGTGTATTGGGCAGTATCTCGCGATTCGCTACACCGAGCGACTCGCCGAGACCGGCGCCGTCAACTCGGTCGGCTCGAAGGGTGACTCGCACGAACAACGCGCTCGCGGAGACGATCATCGGCCTCTACAAGACCGAACTCGTCCGTAACCGCGGCCCCTGGCGCGGCCTCGACGACCTCGAGTACGCCACCCTCGAATGAGTCGACTGGTTCAACCACCGCCGCCTCTTCGAAGCCCACGGCCGCATCCCGCCCGCCGAGTTCGAAGAGACCTTCTACCGTCAGAGAGGCTCAGGCCAACCGGCCGAGACTCAAACCAAACAGCCTGCATGAAACCCGGAGCGGTTCAACGTTCCTCACTGGCACCGGCATGTGCGAACGATTCTCATCGCGTGTGCGAAGCTTAGTAACTGGTTGCCTGTTAGGTGACTCTCCTCGATGTCGATTTCGATGCCGGCCTCGCGCCACCGAAGGAGCGAGTAGCACGCTGTATCGCCGCACCAGCTAAAGAGAACTGCGGGGTTTCCACGGACTCTGAGATGTGCGGGAGCCCCAATGTCACCGAAGTTCCCGCACGCCGCTTCGATCTTGCGGCCTTCGTAGATGCTCACGTAGGTTCCGCCCGTCTTCTGGTATCGGGCAAGGACATAGCCCTTGCAGGCTGGGTATGGCGGGGTCACTGCAAATGAGCTGAGGTGAAGACCGAGAAGTAGAGTCGGTCGCAGGAGCGGAGTGTGAAGAGTGAGGCTCGCGCGGTCCCAGCCGGTCATTGCGCCGGTCTCAGATCCCGTGGGTCCTGCGGCGTGGGCCACGAGCGTGCTCGAGGCCGTGAGCGCGACTCCGACCGCTAAGGCAAGCGCCGACGGCGCGTGGAGTCTAGAGCGCGCTGAGCGCACGAAGAGCATCGGTCGCATTCGTCTTAGTGCAGACACATCAAGACAAAGGTGTGAGTGACTTCTCCTGGTTTGTCGAACGGGTTTTCCCGGGGTAGTACGTAGGAGACCCTGATGCGGGTGTAGTAGCGCGATGTCCTTCCCTCTCTGTCGCGGCAAGTTTGCACCTGCCATGCTCTTGCTGTTGCTGGGTAATAGAAGTCAGGACCGGCAGCCCCATGGACGCTAAGTTCCGTGACTCCTTTACCTTTCGCCTCGGTTTCGTCCCATATCGTCCACGTCATCCGCATGAGATCGTTGGTGCCCGTGCACCCGTAATCCCATGTCTGAGGCCTGACGCTGCCGCCGTAGCTCGTCGACCAACAACCTGGGAGTCGTACGGCACTCGTGAGGGGTTTTTGTGCTGCGAGCGTTGTGAAGTAGCGAGCGGCTTCGTAGGGTTCACCGCGCGAGTCATAGTTCCTATGTTGGCTCGTGAGCCACTTCCCGTTGTGGAGCAGTCCCTGGCAGACGAGGTCGTGGGCATGGCAGTAGGAGAGGATGTGCTTGCGCAGAAACGGTTGAAAGAGCGCTCGCTTGCCGAGCCAACCGTTTCGACCACGCTCGAATCCGCCGCGATCCGCGGGATCGAGGCTGTTAAAGTAGGGGTCTCCGAATAAAGCGACCCCGAGTATTTGAGAAATGGCGCCTTTGACTAGGTCGACCCCGTGTTGTTGAACGACGTCGGCGGTTATTTGAGCGCCTTGGCTATAGCCTAGGAGGAGAATCCGCGGTGGTTCCGCACAAGCTGGGGCTTGTCGTGCGACTAGCGTGAGGAACTGTGCAAGCCATTGCTTTCCTTTGACTACCGAACTGTGGTAGGCGCCGGGAAGTTTCAATCCGGCTCTTGTGAAGCTTCTCCACCCGGGTGCGGGATAGGGATTTGTGACGACCTGAGTCCGGGCCGTTGGATGGAGACCTCTCCACGCTTCGACGAACCGCTTGCCAGGTGGACTGACGGTGTTCAGCGGCTCACCCGAGCCGCGAGTGTCGATGATGAGATACCGGGGGCAGGCTAGTCGAGCCGAAAGGCTGCCTGCGTGGGATGCTGACCCGGTTGCTCCGGTGACGGCAAAGGAGAGAAGAACGGTGCACGAGGCTCGCCGAAGAGAAGGCATAAGAGTCAACCACCTCTTCCGTGACGCATGCTCAAGCTACTGAACAGTGAAGGTTGTCTGAGCGACTCCCGTGCTTACCACGACGACGCGTGCGGTCCCGTGGAAGTCGGCGGGTGTTGTGATGTTCGTTAAGAAGTGACCGTTAGCGGACGCGTGTGCCGGCCCGATCACAACGGGAGGGTGTGTGCTGCCCAAATAGGAGACAACGACAGTTACATAAGCGGTAGGCTGCGTCGTAACCGCCACGGTCTCCCGCGCGCCCGCTGCCACGGATGGAAACAAAAGCGAGACACGAGGAGCGACTACCTGGCCTGAATCGAGGGTGACGCTATCGATTACGGGCCCGCAAGACGAGTTCGCGAGGCTACGAAACGCCAGGCGCATCTCGCTTCCTGTTGCTACGAGGTTCATGGTCTTGCGGATCCATCCGAGGTTGGCTCGCGTGTGCGTGCCGATAGGAATCGAGAACAGGCGAGACGTGTGAGCACCCCACTCTACCTCCAGTTGCTTTATTGGAGGGCCGCATTCAGGATTTGGCGCGAGGCTAACAGTGAGGGTGTAGGCGCGGCCTTTCGAGGTCTTGACGTCTTGCGCGATTGTGCCAGCGCTGTTGGCACCGCTGAGATCTATCGACCAGGTGCCGCCAGCGGGAAGCCAGTAATTGCGATGGGTGCGGTCGACGGAGCCAGCGGTCACTTCCCAAGCGCCTAGTCGGTCACCCTGCCTCAGAGTCACGAAGCCGAGATCGGGAGCGAAGGCCGCGGGCTGCTCGAACCCTCCGTTGGCGACCACGTTGTCAAGCGCGCGCGTGGAGGACTGTGACCCGGCTGATGAGACCGGGTTTGTCGCACGTGCAGGCCCAATCAGGATGAGCACCAGTACCAGGCAAAGAAGACCAGGTCTTGTGTTACCGCTCAAGCCGGGGAAGGCAGTGTCGTGGCGAGGCGGAGTGACCGGTACGTGGTCGACACGTGGAGGAGGTGATCGGGCAATGGGAGGATGTGAACCTCGCTACCGCGAGTGACGAAGCGACCCTACAACGAGTCTTACCGGTGTGCAAGGGGCGAAGATGCCACCGTCGCAGAGCGCGGCCGACGCTCTTCGACAGTAGATGGATTGGCTCGCCACGGGCAGACCGCGGCCACGGGGCCGGCGCCGCCCCTGAAGCTTCCGATCGCCTTTTCGGCGTGGGGCTTCCACATCCACCAGTGGAAGCCGCCGGAGCTCGCGAGCGACTCGTCACCTTGGGCTTCCGCTCGATCGCGATCCAGATCGGCGACCGACCACCCAACCGACTCGTGCGTCTCCAACGTCATGCACGCGACCGGCGTCGCCGTCTACGCGTGGGGGACGCCACACGGAGATGCAGCGAGGACCAGTGGAGCTGCAGCGCCTCCGCGAGATGGCTGGCTCCCCAATGTCGAGACGGACGACCAGACAGCGCGGCTCCTCGTCGACTTCGCCACGGCGTCGCCGGCTGCGGCGTGTCGTCGTCACGAACCTCGAGAGCATCGAGGGCGTCTAACTGCCTACCCCCGGAGATCCGCGACGGGATGCAGCCGCTCTTGGATCCGGCGTCGACAGCGCGCTCATCGAGTGCTACCTCCAGGACGACCCGCTGTGCACGAACATCTCGGCGATCATTGACCAGGCGCACGAGCTCAACTGGGTGAACCCGCACCGACCGCCGAAAGCGATCAAGCGACGGCTTGCCTTCGCCTGCCAACCGTTGTAGAACTCTTCCAACGGAGACGGGAGGGAGAAATACGACGGATGGTCATCGTGGCGGCGTTCGCTCTCATCGCGGGCGCGCCTTTGGCCGCAGCCGCTCTGGCAGTAAGCCACTCACGCACTGCAGCCTCACGTGAGTTCGTTCCGGCGAGTCAGAAGGCGAATGGAGCTACGCCAGGACGAGCGACCATTTGTGATCCCATCCCGAACCCGGCGACACCGTGGTTCGCCTTCTTCTCCACCGTTGGCTCGCTCGCTAGTTACCCGAATGCGTCAGTTGTGGACCGCCGAGATTAGCGGGCAACGATTAGCTCGCAAGATCTGCCAGATCCTCTGTGCTGGCGACGACAGCAATCTGGAGATTCTGGGATGGTTCTAAAGAGGAGAGCTTACTCATGAATCCTCGACTCCTCACCGCGCTAACAGGTCTGGCAGCGATAGCTAGCGTCTCTCTCTTTGCCGGTGCGTCCGAAGCAAAGGCGCCGACAAGGTGCGTGCCTGTCCGTAGTGCCACCGCACGGCTTTATTGTCACGCTCGAGCGGTCATCACCTTCGCAAGGCGTGAATACATTTTTACTCATGCTCCCGGGATTCCAAGTGTGTGTACTCTGCTGAATGGGCAGTTTGATGTGACTACAACGGGCAAGTCGATTGTGACGCATGGCGGCGGCTTTCGCGAAAACATCGGATTCGCGCTCTTCCTAGGACCGAACGAGCCCGAGAACAATGGGCGCCTGGTGACAGGCGGCGGAACGTATCAAGGCGTTGCGTGGGTGACTACGATCAGGCGAGATGGGAAAGGTGTAGTTCGCGTTCATCTTGCAAGCGATCTCCGAGCAGGTACGTTTCGTGGCGTCCTACCAGATCGCTCGAAGGAAACGTGTGCAAGTTCGTGTAGCGACCCTAACACCATCTACGATCCGAAGAGTTTCGGCGGAGCGCTTTCAGGATCATTCAAATGTTGGTGATACTCGTCGAATGTTCTGCACCTCCGCGCATTTGCCGGCCCGAGACTCGGTATTGCGTGGAAGCGGGTGATTGTTTTTGTCCTCCACGGCATGGCAGACTGGAGTTGGCCGTTAAGCGGGCGCCGCGCTCCGCTTTCTGTCGCTCCCTTCGATAACAACCGGTTTTCGATCGGCGCCTGCGCGGCTGGGCGCATCCTTCTCATCGCGACGTCTTCTCACACGAAGCGCTGCAAATTGCGGGTTTTACAGAAGAGTTGCGTCCGTCGTAGAGTGGATCTATGGCTGATAACGATTTCCGCCCTATGCTCGAGAAGCTCCAGGAAAGCATCGATGGTGTCGGCACCAAGGTCACAGCGCAGGGCCGACGCCTCGATGGCATTGACGGGAAGCTGGACGGGCTCGAGAAGAGCGTCGACGTCCTCGCCAAGCATCTCAGCCCGCTCCCGGGCCAGGTCACGGCGCTGAGCTCGAGAGTCCAGAGCGTGGAGAAGGAACTCAAGAGCTTCCGGGCAGAGACGGAAGCTAACTTTGCCGGCGTCCACGACCGGCTTGACACGGTAGAGGAGACGACTCGTCGGCACGAGCGAGAGCTCGGGCTCCCTCGCCGGCGGCCAAAAACGGCTTAAGCAGCACTTAGTCCCGCGGGAGGATGAGGTGGCCGTGGCCGGGCATCGGGAGCTGAAAGCCACGCTTCCAGCCGTTTCCGTCGGTGACCGCCGTCTTGCCCCCCCGTTTGAACCTTGGAAGCCTCGCGCTTCGCCTCATGGGCGTCGACGGGCCCATACAGAGTCCGGCGGTGAAGTTCTCCTTCACCGCGAGCGGGACCTTGCCTTCGGACGCTTAGCGTTGTAGAACTTGGGTGGGGCTTCGTCAGGAGAGGGAAAGGACGCGCATGAAACGATTACTTGTCGCAGCAGCGTTCCTGAGCTCTCTCGCGATCAGTATGAGCGCAGTCGCGCTCGGCGACGACGGCGGGCAGGACATTGCCAGCGCGTCTGAATTGCCCATCGCGACACATCTTGTCAGCGGCTGCGTTCCCGCCCGCACATTTGATGACTGTCATCAGTTTTGGCGACTTAGCCTCCAAAAGTCGTCCAAGTTAGTGATCGATTACGGGAGTACAAATACATACGACGTGTCTTTGGCTATGTATGGCCCGAAGGTCACCGACTACACCATCCATGACGTCGATCCCCTATGGACGGACAGGACCGATACGAAACACGAGGTCGTCTTCGTGGCGCCGATCACTGGGCGCTACCCACTTTTGATTCACAACTGCTCTGGATGCGGAAATCCACTGGCGTATGAACTGACCGCACATGTTTATCAGTACACACACGTAATGCTCACAGGTCCGCGCGTGGCACGTGCCCAGTCGGCCGTAACAATCACAGGCAGAGTGAGTGGGTTGGTGTCTGGCAAGGTGAATGTCCAATCGCGCAGTATACGAACACCCTGGAAGACTCTCGGCTTGCTCTCGCTGAGGCGTAACGGTAGCTTCGTCTTCAAGGTTCACGTGGGAGCGCCGGGCACATATCGCGTACGCGCGGTCTTCTACGGTGACGGGGGCCACTTGCCCTCGAGTGCTATCTACTCGTTCAGCGTCGTCTAGCGTAAGAACCGGCCGACTTCAATGTCGGACATTCTGTTCGGACAAGCCGCGGCCAAGAGGCTTTACGGCCTACAGCGTCGGCGAAGGCACTAGGTTTCGCTGGTGAGCAGCCGCGCTCGAAGGCGGAGATCGAGTCTGCGCAGCGGCGTTTTTTTCATGACCTTCGCCGCAATCGCGTGCGGTGCTCTTCTGTCTTCAGTCTCTGCCGATGCGGCTTTCCCGGGTCAGAACGGCGTGATCGTCTACGCGTATGGCTCGACGATCTGGACGGTCGTGGCGGACGGGACGGGCAACCGGCCGCTGATCGGCCCGAGCGGGACCGTTCGCCCGTGGGCCTTCCCCACCTGGTCTGCGGATGGGACGAAGATTGCTTTCGAGGGCTACGACGCTTCTGGCAACCAGGCTCTCTTTGTGGCCGACTCGTCTGGGGGAGGCGCCTCACGGCTCGCGGCGGCCGATTTCGGCCCACTGTCGTGGTCGCCCGACGGTCGCAGGATCGCCTTCTCTCGACCCGCTAACGGTGAGACGGGTGAGACGCATGTCTTCACGGTTGGTGCTGATGGCTCGAACCTGGTGGATCTCACCGCCCGGGAGGGGTTCTCGGACGACACACCTGCCTGGTCGCCGGACGGAAAGCACATCGCATACACGAACTACTACACGCCGCACAGCCAGTTCCGCCCGTATGAGATCGAGATGATGAGGCCCGACGGGTCTGGCCGGACCGTCATCGCCGCCAACCCTCTCGCGCACCTCTACGGCCCCTCCTGGTCGCCAGACGGAACTAAGGTCGTCTTCTCAGCCTTCGGTGAGGATCGCTGGGCGCTGATGGCGAGCACGCTCTCGGGCAGCTCCTCGATCGGGCTTCCGGTTGCGCTGACCAACGACTACAAGGCGGAATATCCTCATTTCTCGCCCGATGGCTCGAGGCTCGTCTTCGGTGATGGCCTGACGGGTCAGATCCTGGTGGCAAACGCAGACGGCACCGGCGAAGCACCGATCGCGACGGGCTTCACCCCGGATTGGCAGCCGATCCCGCCGCCGCCGACGCCACCAACCCCGCCGCCGGTCTACGTGGCGCTTGGCGACTCAGTCGCAGCCGGCGAGGGTCTGCAGGACACAAGCACACCGCAATACCTCAACCCATGCGACCAGGCCGACAGCGCGTACCCCTCGGTGCTGGCGAAGATCGCATCACTCGGGCCTCAGCAACGCTTCCGAGAAGTCTACCCGGGCCGGGCGCTCGCCTGCACGGGAGCCACAACGTGGAACGTCCTAAACCAGGTTCAGCCTGTGAACGGCCAAGACGTCAACCCACAGCTCGCTTCGGCGCGTCGCCTTCACCCACAGATAGTGACGATCACGGTGGGGGTAGACGACCTGAACTGGGGAGCAGTCGTGATCGATTGCCTTTTGCCGGGCGCAGATGGCTGTACCTCTCACGGCGACGCGGTTGAGAACATGCTGGCAACGGTTGTAAAGCCGAATCTCGGTCGGATTCTTGATCGACTAGCATCTATTTCGCCTAAGCCGACCATTTTGGTCACCGGCTATTACGATCCCTTTCCGCTTGCGGCTGACGTTTGGAACTGCTCCGGCGGCTGGGGTCTCCTCTTCGCAGGCGCGTACGCAGATGGTGGCATTGCCCTGCTGCGTGCGTGGGAGGAGGATCTGAACACCACGCTCGAGGCGACCGCGAACACACACGGAGCGAAGTTCATTGACCTGGCGACGCCATTTGCGGGCCATGGCATGTGCTCCACTCACGGCACGTGGGTCAACCCGCTCAAACTAAAGACGCTGACAGGTGATCTGTCGGCTTTTCACCCTAATCGGCGTGGACAGACGGAAATCGCCAAGGCGATCCTGAAGCATATGTAGATCTGTGGAGGCGGTCGACGCAGGGCGAGGTTTATGCGAACGCTTCTTATCTTAATTGCGTTGCGCACTGTAGAGTGGCTAAAGTGATGAGTAGCTACGCGAGTCGACCGCTATCTCGAAACGCCGAATCTAAAGTCAGCGTTGCAATCACGGTTCTGGTCGTCGCGCTCGATGCTCTGGTGTTCATTCTGCCCTTAACCGCCTTCGTTGGCGCTGCTGGTCGGAGGATTCGCGATTCAAAGAAGTAAATCCAACGGAGGCGCGCGTCTTGCTCTGAAGGTTGCTGTTGGCATTACTCTGTTGATCAACGCCTGGATTATTGTCTTAATTCTTTCACTTGTCTCGTGGGCGCGCCACCCGTTCTAACCGAGCTCGTAAGTTAGAACGGGTGCCGATCCTGCTTTACGCCTGGGCCGATCGGTCGGAGAGTGGCCTCATGGCTGAACCATCTGAGCGAGACCGCGACCGGATCCTCTCCGAGGCGCTCGAGTTTCGTCTGACGCGGATCCGGGAGGGCACGGACCAGATCCCGGAGCTCGCTGAGCGAGTCGGTCGCCTTGAGAGAGGTCGACTGCCGTCGCCTCGGACGTCAGCGTCATCAACAGCGTCCTCCGTGGCCACACCGAGCGGATCAGCCGGTTCGAAGAGAAGGTCGGCGATGAGGCTCAGAGCCTTCGGAGTTGGCTCAACCAGCGCGTTGGCTCAGGCTGCCGCGCCGAACTCGTCCGCCAACTTTGTAAGCATTGCCGCGTTCGAATAGGAGGCGAGAAGGTCCACCAGAAGAAAAGGCCTGCTCAGAGGCCTTTGTGTGCCTTGACCCTTCGTGGATTCGAACCTGGTTGTCTCCTGCACCACGCTGACCAGCGCCTGCTCGCTCCGCCGGCGCGGCTCGAGGAAGCTTGGGAAGTACGAGCCGCGCCGATCTTCGGGATCGCCAGCTCGAGCTCGCCCGCACGCGTCGACCAGACCCTCGGCCGGTAGCCGTTGCGATGCGTCAACCGCTCCTCCGGCGCCCGCTCACCATGAACAGCCCCGATCAGCTCCGACACCTCCGCTTCCATCAGCTGCTGCACGACCCAAGCCAGCGACTCGCGCAGGAAGTCCAGACCCTCCCCCTCAAGCAAATGCGCAACGACCTCGTCAGCCGTCATCCTCTTCGTCTCGGCCATCGTTGGCGACTCTCCTCTCGTAGGGGCTGCGGCGGGCGCCCGCGGAAGGCACGAGGGGAGCCCGGCCCGCCGCGACCATACGGAGTCGCAGTGCCGGGCCCAAAACCTGTTCCCAGTTCGCTTCGGCCGGGTAGGGCGACTGCGGGCTCCTGGAAGTGCCGCCGTTCGGCCACGGACAGCGCTTCCGTCGAAGTTGCTCGGCTGTCAGCATGGCCCCCGGACCACCGATGAAGGCGGATGTAACGACAGCCCGCGTCTGATCCGGGCCGGTAAGCCTCGGACAGAAGGTCGGATTTGCCTTTTGCCCAGATACGGGCCGCCAAGAGGCCGGGAAACCCTCCGGAGGAGTCACGCCGACGCCCCGGGGTAGTACGAGCGGTTCGCGGCGTTTTCTGTGTCGCAGAAGCGAGCTGCGCAAGGTCGACCGGCTTTCGTGTGTGCGTTTCGGCTCGGCCCGTTACTCGGTCCCGCAGCAGTTGGTCGGCAAGCAGGTCGAGGTGCTCGCGCTCGGCGGCGAGGTCGTGATCTCGGACGACCGCGGCGAGGTCGCCCGGCATCCGCTTGTCGCGCCTGGCGAGGTGTCGCTCCAGGACGCCCACTATGGCGGGCCCGCCCGGCCGCCGGCGCGGGCGGTGAGGCCGCGCAGCGGGAGCGAGCGGGCCTTCCTCGCGCTCGGCCCGATCGCCGAGCAGTACCTGCGCGCCGCCGCGGCTGCCGGTACCGAGCGGCTCGCCAGCGAGCTCGCGGCGATCGTCGGCTTGGAGTCCGCCTACGGCCGGGAACGGCTGCTGGCCGCGCTGGAGCGGGCGCTCGCCTTCCGCCGCTTCAAGGCCGCGGACGTGCGGGCGATCCTCGAAGCGGGCCCGAGCCTGCCGCGACCGCGGCCGGCCGGACCGCCGCTTCGGCTCAACCTGCCGCAGGTCGAGCGCCGACCGTTGAGCGCCTACGCGCTGGAGGCGGTCCAGTGAGCGCTCGCACCGCACCGGTCGTGCTCGCCCCGGATCTCGAGCAGGGTTTGAAGCGGCTCAAGCTCGCGAAGATGCGCGAGCTCGCCCCCGAGCTGCTCGTCACCACCAAGACCCAGCGCTGGCTACCCGAGGAGCTGCTGCGCACCCTCGTCGAGGCGGAGATCGCCTCCCGTGACGAGGCCAACCTGCGAAACCGGATGCGCCAAGCCGGCTTTCCGCAGCCCAAACGGCTCGACGGCTTCCAGCTCGCCATCTCCTCGATCCCGAGGGCCAGCTTCGACCACCTCGCCAACCTCGAATGGATCCGCGCGGCGAGCAACGCCTGTCTGATCGGCCCGGCCGGCACCGGCAAGACGCACGTGCTGATCGGCTGCGGCGTCGCCGCCGTCGAAGCCGGGATGCGCGTCCGCTACCTACGCGCGGACGAGCTCGTCGAGCAGCTTTACCGCGGCCTCGCCGACAACAGCGTCGGCAAACAGATCGACACCCTGCTGCGCTACGACCTCGTGATCGTCGACGAGATCGGCTTCGCCCCACTCGACGACACCGCCGCCCAGCTCCTCTTCCGCATCGTCGCCGCCTGCTACGAACGGCGCAGCCTCGCGATCGCCAGCCACTGGCCATTCGGGGAATGGGGCCGCTTCCTGCCCGAGCACTCCACCGCCGTCGCCCTCCTCGACCGGCTCCTCCACCACGCCACCGTGCTCGTCACCAGCGGCGAATCGTTTCGGATGAAAGAAGCCCAGACCCGAGGAGGCAACCCCACGAAGACCCGCTAACCACCGGACCGCGGCCTCCTGCACCTCCGCTCCGCCTACGGCTCCGCTCCGGAGCAGCAGGCCGCTACAAAACCACCGAGAAGCCGGGGACTTCCCATGGCCACCGGCGGGGACTTCGAGATGGCCATTGACAACCCACCGGACGTAGACGTTTTTGTCTGGGTCGTCCAACCCGGCCTGTCCTACGCGGCGATCCCAAGTTGGGCAGAGGGCCACACCCTCATCAGCAACGCCTACGACTGGTGTCACGACATGCCTGCAGAGCTGCGCTTAGCCATCAGCAGCTAGGGAAGATCGGGCACCGGCTGGGTAATCCCCATGTCGGTGATTCACGAGGCTCTCTCAAGAGGAACCTGCGACTCGAGGCGTGAGTCGTGAGTCATCGGTCAACGGTGCTTTCAGCTGAGACTCCCACGGACCAAGAACGGATCAAGGCGCTCACGCTCAGGCCCAGCGTCCGCAGTTTACCGACCAGCCTCAACTCAGCGTGCGCGCTCGTCCAGGCGCGTCCGGATGATAGTGGCCGCTTGGCGGATGAGGCTCTCCCAGGCCATATCCTCACTGGCAAAGAGCGGGCAACTGCTTTCACGGCCGAGAGTCAGTCCGGCTCGACACGGCTTCCGTAAGTCTTCGATAATCAGCGTTTCTTCGGGGATATCAGCTCCTGCGGGAGCTCCCTCGGCCGACTGGCGCCAGCGGTCGAAGAAGCTGACATCATCAGGGGAGATCCAGCGGCCGTCGACGCGTTTGCCAGCGCTGGCTGAAACGCGAACGCAATCAGACTCGCAACTGTAAGCGAGGCCTCGACGAAACCGCTCAATGATTGCAGGAAGGGCGATCTTGCGGAATGCCTCCGCGCGGGCCCCGTCGTGCGAATCGCTCTTGTCAGCGAACTGATACGGGTCAGCCAAGAGCTCCACGACCGCCTCGGGTTCGGCGCTGACCAGTGCAACCCCGACGAGGTATGCCGCCGCTTCAGCCAGCATGTCGGTGCCAGCGCCAATCTGCTCGAAGCGGAGAGCGAGCGGCAGGGTGTTCAGAGCGAGGGTCAGTAAGATCTTGAGGTGCGCGTCTCTTGGCAGCTCCATTGGCCACGGTCGCGCCTCGATGTTCCCGTTTGCTACCTCAGCAACCGTCAGCGCAACCATGGCTTCAGTGTCGAAGCTGAGGTCGAATCGTTCGTTCCACGAGGTTTCGAGCTCCTTCTTACCAACGAGTTGGGCGTGGTTCCAGAAGCGGCTGCGGGCAGCGTCGAGACGGCCTTGTGGCGATAGAGCCTCCGGAGTCAGACGGGCGACAACACTCGGATGGCGGACAACGAGCCGCTCGAGAGCGTCCTTGTCCCAGAGCCGGATGTTCGGCCGTGGATGTGCGCGGAGGTGCTTTTGAAGCCAGTCGCGCGTCGGATTTGAGAAGCGCGAGTTCGTGGCAATCACGACGACATCGACCGTAGGGTCGGCCGCGAGGACTGCACGCTGCACCGCCACTTGCTCGACAGTGCGCTGCCGACCCTTTGCCTGCACCCACCAGCGCTCGGCACTAAAACCGCCTTCGGGGGTGGATAGGTAGAACGTTGCTTCGATGTCGCGCCCGCCGTCAGCCGCGGTTCCGGTCGCGGAACCAGCACGCCAGACGAGATCCTTCGCGCCCAGCTCATCGAGCAGCCAGTAGAGGAGGTTCTCGAGCCTCTCGCCCTTGAACGTCTCCCAGTGAATGGCAGAAGGGACAACTAAGCCACTGGCCATCGCTCCCCTCCCTCGCTATGCCTCCCCCGTCATCCCGCCACGTGGACCGTCCTATTCGCCTGTTGAGTCGGCCTTCGGGCGGCGACCTCTCCGGGCTTGCCTCTGTCCCTTACGAGCCAGGTCTTCGACTTCCTCTGCATTGACGTCGAGCACCACCTGTCCACGTCTAGCGTCGGCGTACTTGATGGTGACGTGCGCCGCGTCCTTCTCACGGATCTCTTCGCCCGAGAGATCGCTCACATAGATCGTTTTGCGTGCCATCGTGTCCCTTCGTCGTGGGAGTGTGTTGAAGCAAACAATACCGTCGAAAGACGACGACAACGGGCGAGCCGCTCGGACGAGTGCCGACTCCGCGGCTAGGAGCAGTCCTGAGCGGCTCGCGAGAAGCGTAGCGCTATGACGGAAGCCACACAATCCTTCTTTTCAGACATGCCTCGTATCGCCCGGGGCTAACGACGGCACTTCACGGAGAACTCGGTGCCGATAGGCGATCACGCCCGCGAGCAGCCCACAGCTCGCCGCGAAGTAGATCGGATAGACAAGAAGGTGCGCGTCCAACCGACCGACAGCGAGAGCACTCAAGACACCGGAGCCGCTGGCCAGCGCGTACGTGGCGAACGTCTCCGAGCTCGGATCGCGCCAAGTCTTGGGCAGCATCATCACCACGCCAATGGCATCGGCGAAGACTACGCAGTAGGTAGCGATGACCGGGGCCGATGCTAGAGCCCATCCCGCACAGCCGAGCCCTGCGAGGAGCAGAAGAGCGGTATTGGTCCGCGTGAGCTCGCCTTCACCGAATCTGAGCGAAAGCAGGAAGATGGCGATGATGAGCACGGTCTGCGACCCGACCATGATCAGGCTCCAGGTCGCCCCGTCGGCGAGCTGGGAGCTGAAGACGATGATCCCGAGCACGCCCCAGATGAGCCAGCTGCCTCGGTGCGGTCGAGTAGTTCCTTTGAGCGTGTGCCGGATGTAGGGATAGGCGTCGAAGAAGCCGAGTACACCGGCGATAACGCCGGCCGCAGCCGGCAGGCTCATCCGCTGGTGCCGGCTACCGCACGTGCTGGCGCTTGGGACTCCCGCCGGCGGTCTACGAGGTGAGGCGCAATGAAGCAGGCATAAGCCTGTTTTGTCGCCTCGGGGAGATCGCGGAAGCCAGTGATCCGGCCGCGGCAAGCGGCAGTTCCGCAGCGGCACTTCGTCTTCGCCATCTCGGCGGTTTCGAACTCCGTCATGGCGTAGTCGATCGTCACTTCTTCGTCCGCGGCGATCGCACGCCGTGCGACGATCCAAAGTGCGCCTTGTTCGTCGATGACAGCGCCGCAGTTCGGATCGCAGGAGTGGTTGAGGTACGCGCCGAAGGCGCTGGGCTCGAGGTGCCGATCACGCTCTACCTCGAAGCTCGTCCCGGTGCGATGGGCAACCGACCAACCGCTGATCTCGAGCACGCGCTCGCCGGCGGCGAATTCTCGCCGGGCGACGATGCCGTGAAGCCCGGTCGATGTCTGCTCGATCCGCACTGCGTCGGCATAGGCGCTGTCGCAGATTACGACTGCCGGGTGCGGTAACGAGTGGTAGGTCGTGAAGAACGAGGTGCTGTACGCGCCAGCGTCTTGCACGAGGAGGAGGTCTCCTGCGTTGACGTCACAAGGAAGCGAGACTTCGCTACCGATGAGATCGTCGGGATCCATGGTTCGCCCCGCGACTTCGAAGGTGGTGCAGGCGGCGTCAGCTGCTGTGGACGCGGTGATCGGATACGCCAAGCGCCCACCGCTCTCGATGCGCTCGATCACCCCGCTGTAGGTGGTGGCGTCGACGAAGAGCCAGTCCTTCGCAGCCCGCGGCACGCGACGCATCACCGTCGTGGCCAAGACACCTGCCGGGCCAACGATGAATCGGCCGGGCTCAGCGATGATCCTGACGTCGCTCGGCACCCGCAAGCGGAAGGAGTGCACAAGCTGGCCGATCTCATCGATCATGGGCACATCGCCAAAGCCGTAGCGGAGGGGGAAGCCGCCGCCTATGTCGATCATCCGGAGCGCGGGCAGACGGTCGTAGTTCGCCAGCAGGAGCGATTCGACCGTCGCCAGTGCATCGCGGAACGGCTCGAGCGAAAGGCTTGGCGAACCCACCATGAAGGCGAGTCCTGCGATGGGTAGCCCTCGCTCAAGCGCGGCGTCAAGGAGGCGCTGTGCTTCGCCGGGGAAGACACCGAACTTCTCGCGGTAGTCGTAGAGGCTGGCGTTGCTTTTGACATTCAGCCGGATCAAGAAGCGCGCCGATCGCGTGTAAGACGCAACGCGGTCCAACTCCTCCAGGCTGTCGACCGTGTAGAAGTTCAGACCGAGGGGTGCTGCGTGTCTGATTTCCTGGTCGGAGCGAACGGGATGACTGTAGAGGATGTCCTCCGCCGCGGCGCCGCAGCTGAGGACAAGCTCTGCCTCGTGGATCGTCGCAACATCGAAGCTCGTACCGAGTTGGCGGAGAGTTTCGAGAACAGCTGGCAGCGGATTGGTCTTGACTGAGTAGTAGATCTTGACGTCGGTAAGGGCCGCGCGGAATGCTGCGACTTGCTGACGAACAAGGTTGAGGTCGATCGCGAAGAGCGGCGTTCCGCGTAGCTGCGCAAAGAGTCGCAGGTCGCCGGACGTCAGTGAGCCGGCATGCTGCCCGTCGTCGCTCGCGCTGATCAATCGACCGACCGGCAGCTGTCAACCAGCGACGAGGGCAAGGGCCGCTCCTTAGGACTCCTCGGGGGCGGAGACCGGCACGGCCTCCGACGGAGGACAGAATTTATTCTATGGCCTTCTTGGAGTCAACCGGGGATTCTCGGCCTCGTGGCTCAGGATCCCCCCACTCTCTCGGAACTCGGTCGGACCGTCCGCGGCCTCCGGCAGGAGGCCGGCCTGACGATCGAGGCCCTTGCCGCCAAGGCCGGCATGCACGCCACCTATCTCTCTGGGATCGAGCGTGGCCGCTTCAACCCATCTTGGACGAAGCTGGCCAATTTGGCGCAGGCGCTCGAGCTCAGGATCTCGACCATCGTCTTGCGAGCCGAACAGCAACGTGAGAACGGGTGACCGCGTCCTGGACTTGCCGCGCGGCACTGTCCTTCGCTACCCCGAAAAGTCGCGGGAGGGGATTCTCACTTCGAGAACATAGATCATCAAGGCTTCCCCTCCAGAGGACGGCCATGACGATGCCGTCGAGGTCGATCGAGAGGGCGGCGAGGAGGTGGCGTGCACTCCCCGATTACAGCCGCTCGCGACTCGGCAAGCCGCAACAGTCGGCGCTCAGCCGGAGGCGGTTCTGTTGGATACGCGCTGGGGAGAGTGATGCGGCAGGCGGACCACGACGAGCGTTCAGCCTGGAGCAGTCAACGCACCCACGCAGGGTCGCCGTCGACGCCTCTCTCGCCTGGGTTGGTCACTCTGTATAGCTTCGACCCCACCGCCACTTCTATATCGCGATGATCCGGGTAGAAGCGCACAAATGCTATAGCACGACCATTAGGCGAATATGTTGGCCGATCACCCGGCACATCGGTTAGGAGTTTGGCTTTAGCGCCTTCAGCGACGGCAATTTCATAGATATGGAAATCTTTGTCCGTTCCGGGCGGAGCCGACTCTGAATAGGCGAGAATCTGCTCATCGGGCGCCCAGACTGGGCAGCCGTCCGTAAATCCCGCTCGCCAGTGCGTCACTGCTCGATCGCCTTTTCCGTCTGGATGAACGACGCGGATTGAGGAGCCATCCTCCTCAGACTGGCCCGGGTGTTTGATCACCCCCAGGTTGTCTTGGTACGCAATCCACGCACCGTTTGGTGAGAACACGGGGCATGCGACACTCGCGCTTCCCACGCCTCCCGGCGGGTAATGATAGACAATACTACGGACGCCAGCACCGTCGAACTGCACCACAGAGATAGACGGATCGCCGCGAGTGTCCAGAAAAGCGATGATTGAGCCATCCGGCGATATGGCAGGCGCCGCGTAGCAGCGGTTCTGTCCACCGCACCGCCGAATTACTCTTCTGCCTCTGACCGCGAGGTCGAAAGTCTGGATACACCGTCCGGAGCAACCCAGCATGACTGCTCTACGCCGATCGCGCGACCAAGAGCCGAAATATCGAAGTTGCTGTGCAAACGTCAAACTAGCGCCGAGCTTTACTTCTTGGTTACCCGGTCGAACAACATACGTATCTTCCGGGCACGTCGAAAAACACGCTCCCGCCGGGGCTTTCCCCTGTCGTTGAAAGACGATGATCCCTTTCAGATTGAGCGGCTTCGCGCTTCGCGCACCGCCGCAGCCACTCGCCAGCGACGCCAATCCCATGCAAGCCGCTCCGCCAACTAGCAAATAGAGCTTTCGCGGCGTCAGTCGGCGTTTCGGACTAACCACGAGGCTCTCAAGTGGAAACGCGCATCAGGAGACGTCGGAAGGGGTGCGTAAGACCGCGTCGAAGCAGACCTTCTTCCCGCACTGAGCAATTTTGCTGCGTGCGGATGTACTCGCATCAAAGGTTTCGAGGCAGTCGCCAGAGCAGCCCTGCACCACCGCTCGGCGTCTATCACGCGACCAGTCCGCGAAATACCTGAGTCGCTGACTAAACGTCAAGCTACTGCCAAGCTTGACTTCCTCGTTACCCGGCCGAACGACGTACGTCGGCGGTTCCGGGCACGTCGACGGGCACGCTCCGACGGGGACCTTCCTCGTCCCCTCTCTCTGGAAGACGATGGTCTCTGTCAGGTGGAGCGGCTTCGCGCTGTGCGTCCCGCCGCAACCGCTACAAAGGGCGACAATGCAGAGGAAGCAACCGGGTGCACCGCGCCATCGCGGTGTGCGCAGTCTGACGGACCTAGCAGCAGGAGAGCCGGCTAGCGTCCTTGTCGCGAAGCTTGATGCCATCTGTCTCCCAGTCACCACGGCCGCATGCGCGAGGAGAGTATGAACCCAGACTGCGAGTGCGGTCAACCTGCTCTCAGGGAACCATCACGGGGGCGGGAAAGGGCGGCCCCTGCTCGTCGCACACCCGGCACCCTTACCGACGGTCCTTTGGTCGTTAAGATCCCACTGTGCGCGATCCGGACCTTAACGAGCTTAGGCGCCGTGCACGCGAGCGCGGACGGCGTGCGGAGTCAGGGCTGCCGTCGGATGAGGAACTTCGACGGCGGGTTAGTGCAACGCCGCCATCAGACCGGCCGCCACAAGGTGTGGCGCCGCAAGGCATCCCTCGTCCTCGCGCACGCCGCGGGAGCGCCTTCGCCGGCCGGCTAACTGCGTTGGCCGGAGTCGCGCTATTCATTTCGGCCTTCCTCGGATGGTCCAGAGACCATTCGTCTGCGTTCCGAGCGCCGCTCATTAACTTGTTCGACGTCCACAACTTCAGCAGGAGCCCCACGCTCGGCTTAGTCATCATAGTTCTCGGGATAGCAGGTGTCGCTTCGGGTCTGCTAGCGATGCTGAAAGGGATTCGACCACTTCTGGCACTTACCGGCCTCGCCCTTACGATTGTGTATGCCTGGAGAATCCTTCAGGAGCTACATCGGTATCGGCTGGGCTTCACAGACCTGCTCACGTATCTCAGTGCTGGCTTTTATGTCGCACTGGTCTCATCGCTACTCATGCTTGTACTCCGCTTCGCACGCGCGCCAGTGACGCTCGGCCGTCGCTGATTCCTGCATCGAGATACTTCTCGCCGACACGCGAGCGCTCGAGGCGGCCGCCCTTTCGGAGGTCTGCTCGAGATACAGCAAGTAAGGATCAGCGGTGCCGTCAAGGGCTTGGACTCGTGCTCGTATGAGAGTACAATTACAAATGTGATTGCACACCTATTCTTTAGAATTGAAAGGAGCACAATGACATGGAACAAGATTCATCGGACGGAGGTGGTGCCGACGACGAGATAGATCTAAACGCTCTTCGCGATGAGGCACGCGCCGGCACTGCTCGCCCACGTCCAATCAACCATACGGGTATGTCGGCGAGCGAAGTCTACGCCGCTACACATTTTGTAAACCCAGATCTTCATCCTGGCGAAAACATGGGTCCCAACCTCGGAGAGCTTCGCAAGATCGCCCGTGAGCGGTCACGACAGAACGCAGGGAAGAATCCTGAGGAAGTTATACGAGAGAACGATGAGAAGATTGCGCGTATTGAAGCAATGCTAGACACAGAACCGAAGCCCGATCGAAGTGACGAAAATGGGCCGCTTCCGCGAGCCTAGTGAAATGGACGCGACCGCTGTCGTTGATCACATCGAGTAGAATTGTCGGGCTGAGCGGACTCTAGCGGAAGGACGTGTTCGGGTGCGGCCGCCCTCGACAATGACGCGCATCGGCCAGTGCTGAACCGAAGGCCCCGCGCCGCGCAAATTGCGGCCTCGCGCGAGCGACTGCACGTGCTCGACGCCGTTCTAGATGCCGTGGCCGCGCATGTGGCGGGCCGCCCACCGGAACGCGGTGGCGCACTGCTCGGTCTGCGTGGGAAACCAGTCGTAACCGAGTTCTTATTCGATGCTCAAGCTACGACCACGACGAGCACTTACAAGCCGTCGCGAGATTTAACTGCGCGCGTCAAAGCCGTCGAGTTGAACTGCGCCCTGCAGTTCAAGGGCATCCTGCACTCGCATCCCGGGGTTCTCGACCGCCCTTCGAGCCAAGACCAGTATGAGCTGGGCGTCGGTTTGCAGCTAAACCCCCATCTGGGCGCGTACCTCGCACCAATTGTCACGCTTGAACAGGCGCCAGTTGATGATCATGAGCTTGGCGTTGCCGCCGACAAGATTTCATGGTATGTCGCTACGAGAGATCGGGAAGGAGGCACGCTCGTTCGAGCGCAACCGGTGAATGAGATTCCGCTAGCACGCCATGCCCGAATCATTGCCGACGTCCTCGGCGCTGAGGCCGAGCCGGACGTCTTCGTGACAGACTTCGGTGGCATCCAGATGATGGCCGCGCGCGTGGGGCTGCGGGGCGGGGATGAGCTCCTACTCTTAACGAGCGAGCTCTATCCCGCGTTCGCTCCGCTTCTGCTTTTGACTCTGCGCGATGCGCCTACCGAACAAGTTCAACTTCCGTGGCGGTTAGATTTAGACGCTGACGACCGCCTCCTCGACGCAATACAGACTGTCCTTCACGGACGTCCGCCCTACCGCCGCGGCTTCGGGCCATCGCCGAAGGGCCCGCTTCTAACACGCGATCCAGCTAGGGCGACAGCGGCTGGCTGGACGCGCATCTTTCAATCTGCCGATCTACCGGAAACTGATGCTACGCGACGTCTGGCGCGGCAGCGCTCCCTTGCACCCATTGACTCGTCGGCGCGCGTGCTCGTAGTCGGCGCCGGGTCGGTAGGATCGGTTAGCTGCGAGCTCCTAGTGAGAAGCGGCGTGCAGTCGGTGACGGTCGTGGATCAGGACGTCGTGGTGCTCGAGAATCTCTCGCGTGCCGCGTATGATCGACAAGACGTTGGCAAGCCGAAGGTTGCGGCCCTGCACCGGCGATTACTCGAAGTAGATCCCCGTGTTGAGGTCGCTGAGGTCTCTCAGCGACTGCAAGATGTCGACACGTCCCTCATCGACGAGTGGATCAGACGATCAGCCCTAGTCGTTGCCGCAACTGACGACCTCCAAGCCCAGCGGATCCTCAACGCGGTCGCATACCACTACAACACTCCAGCCATCTTCCCCGGCCTCTACGCCGGCGCGCGGGGTGGCGAAGTTGTATTCACAAAGCCTGAGGAGACAGCTTGCTATCTCTGCGCCACCGCGACGCGGCATCAGCTGGACAGCGATGCAGTTGAGCCCGCGCACGATTACGGCCGCATCAGTCGTTTGGCCGGTGAGATTGCGTTATCCCCCGACATCCTTCATGTCACCACAGCTGCAGTTAAGCTGGCCCTCGCACTTCTCGCTGACGATGAGTCGGATGCAGCGGCATTCGTACGGCCCCTGATTGAGCGGCGGATGACCTATCTGACTATGTCGATGACGCCTCGTTACTGGTTCTACCCAGCGATCTTTTCCGAAGTACCGAACCAGTATGCCTACCAATCAGTGTGGTTGATTCCGGAGCGTGATACAGCATGTCCTGTCTGCGGTGACAGCGCAGGACGCCGCGATCGGCATTCGGCCGCGCAGGACCCTTCGCTAGAGGCGCTTCAGGAACTCGCTCAAAAACGGTTTCGACGTCAGCGGGAGCAGTTGGACGGTTAGTCGGTCGCGCCTTTGACACGCTTTTGCGATTAAGGCAAACTTCACGTCGTAACTACTCTGCCTCTCGGAAGGAGGCCCCCGTGGGCTCGCAGGAGCTGGATCTCAACAAACTGCGCGAAACAATTCTGACGAATCGTGCCGCCGGTAAGGATTTTCCCGCCGAACAAGAACGGAAGGTCGTTGTGCACCGCGGGAAGATCGTTGACCGTCCCGAAGACTATCCGGAGAATGAGTTGTCGGAGGTTCATCAGGGAACTTTTGCGTGACCACCGAACTTAGCCGCCTCCAACGAGAGCGGGACATTGTGCGGGATAAGTTTCCGCCCGGCACGACGCTTGAGACCATAGATGGCGTCCACGGGTGGCTGTACGGCTTCAAGTCTGAGTTTGGAGACGACTACACGATGTTCGTGTTTTGGGACGGGACTCTCTACAAAGTAAAGATGGTATACCCTGACCCGCGTGAAGTGATGGATGCTCACACGAGTCACTACTTCGAGAATGGTGTGATCTGTTTGAGAAGCGGGATCGGCTTTGCGCGACTCGATCACGCATTTGCGACGTCCGTATCTTTCGCGAACGGCTGGAGTGTCCGCGCGGAAACCGGCAGGTTCCCGTGGTGAGCTGCCCGCGAGTCGGCGAATAACGCGAGCCCTCTGGAGCTTTCGGCGAAGACGACACGGTAGCCGGCACAGCGGTTATCCGAGCCAGCCGCGACTCGAATGCTCCCGTGCTACCACGCCCCGCGCAGACCTCGCCCCGCCTCTGTTTGCGCATGACCGCACCGCCTCGGGAAATTAGGGTGGGGTCACAACAAGGCTAAGTTCATTGATGGCCCGCTCTATTTCGAGCAACGCGCACTAGGACGTCCAGCCCAAGCTGATGCTCGTCCGGAAAGCAGAGAAAGCCGTCCTTATCGACCATCTTGAAATATGCGATGCTTGAGCAGTCATACGTGGGGGCCTTGAGTGGCACCTCGATCTCGGCCTCCTCTCCAGGCTCGGTATCCGGCATCGGGACGTACCGCGGCGATGTGATCAGACCCGGCCCCGTACGCGGTCCCTGGCGCTCCAGTCTCCTGTTCTGCCACGGCACGGACCCGACGTTCCGGATCCGCCAGGTCTTGACGAAGAACATCCCCGGCGTCATGAGCGTGCCGTGAGGGACGGTGTCGTCGATGAACGCCGTGGCGTCGCCGGGCGTCGCTCGTACCTCGCGAGGCCCGCGACCTGAGGCCAAGCGCCGACGATCTTGTTCGCGCGAGTACTCCACTACCTCCAGGAGCGAGTGCAGTAGGCCCTCGCTCTCGAACCTCTCCTCGTAGAACTCGGCTAGCGTCCGACTCGGCTTCGCCGTGCCGCGCTCAACCCGCGAGATGTGGCTGACGCTGCATCCGTAAGCCTCTGCCGTCTGGCTCTCCGTCCACCCCGCCACCACTCGGAGCTGGCGCATGGTCAGCCCGAGCGCGGTGTGCGGCTTGCGTGGTCGGAGCTCAGGCGGATGAGCCGGCCTGCCTCTTGAGCGCGAGATTTTCATGTTGCTCAAAAAACCCTCCTTCCTTCATCGTGCTCCCGAGCCGCCTCCGGGGCGGAGGCCAAGCAAGGGGGCAGTCCATGAGCACGGAGCAGTACCGCTGAAGCTGGGCGAGCACCCGCTAGTCCGGATGCTCGTGGTCATCATCGCGATTGCGGCGGGCATCCGGCTGACCTACGAGCTGCTGAAGCCCGCGATGCCGTACTTGCTCGCTGGGTTGATCGTCTTCGCGGTCATTCGCATTGTGAGCTGGTATCGCAATCGCTGGTGATACGCGAATGGAAAGAGACGCATTCGTTCCGGTCGGTGTTGTGGTTTTTCATCGACATATTGACGTCCTACGTTTGCGTAGGATTTACTGGAAACAGCTCTCATTTCTACGTAAACGTAGGACAATTTGTTGGAGCTTAGAAGGAGGCATTACTAGATGAGTAGCAAAAAGAAAAAGACGCCTACGTCCGAGCGGAAGCTCTACGTGCGTTCAGAACGTCGAGAAACGCCAGACCTGCGCAAGCTCAGCCACGCCCTAATCGCTTTGGCTCTGGCCCAAGCCCAGGCCGAAGCCGACGCGGAGGCCGAGCACGCGAACCAGGTCAAGGAGGACCCGAGGCGTGCCGCTTGATCTGCGCTCTATCCTGTTCCGCCCGGCCGAGCTGGTCTGGCGCGAGCTCCACTTCCCAGCGGAGCTGGCGTCAGACACCGGCGTGGCGCTACTGCGCCAACTCGGCACCGATCACTTCATCCGGCACGTGGCGCTTGAGGTCGAAGGCCGCGACGAGCATGTCTCGTACCGCATCGGGGTTCCCGCGCCGGCAATAGCTCGTGTCGAGCAGCTCATCGCGGCGCTCGTTCCCGACGCTGCTCTGACGACGTGCGGCCGCGTGGGGCTGCCGAATGCCTGGCGCATCGCCCTGACGACGCGCCACCGGCCGCTCCAAGTTTCCGATCCCGAGCGCGTGACGCGAGCCCTGCTGGCTGCGCTCACCGCTGCTCGCAAAGACGAACAGATCGTCGTCCAGTGGCTGCTGGGGCGAACGCACTCGCCAAAGCCCGTTGCTGCTTCTGAATCCACTTCTGGCACGGACGACTGGTGGCAGGCGCTGACGGTTGGGCAGACCACGCTTGATCCAGAGCGCCGCCGGGCGTTGGAGACGAAGCGCCGCGATCACGCCTTCGCCTGCATCGGGCGAGTGGCCATCAAGGCGGCGGCTCCGGGACGTACGAAGGCTCTAGCTGTCGGTGTTCTTGCGGCTCTCCGTACGGCAGAAGCGCCGGGGGTTGGCATCAAGCTCGTCAAGGAGCCGGTAGAGCGGTTCAACAGTGTCACCGTGCCGTGGGTTTGGCCCTCCGCACTGAACGTTCTCGAGCTCGTCGGCCTGCTCGGATGGCCGCTTGGAGACAAGCCCCTCCCCGGATTCCCACGCGATGAAAGCCACGTCCTTCGACCGGACGAACGGATCCGGCCGCATCATCGTGTCCTCGGTGAAGCGACTGCACCTGGGGAGAAACGTCACGTAGGACTGTCGATCGAGGACGCCCGGCATCACCTGCACGTCATCGGGCCAACTGGCACCGGCAAGAGCACCCTGCTCGGCAACCTCATCGTCCAAGACATCGCCGCCGGGCGAGGCGTGGTGGTCATCGAGCCCAAGGGCGACCTGGTGGCTGACGTTCTTGCACGGATTCCTCGTGAGCGTGTGGACGACGTCGTTGTCTTCGACCCGAGCGAGCACGAATACCCGGTCGGGCTGAATCCGCTCATTGCTCGGGGAAGGTCACCGGAGCTGGTGGCCGACCACGTGCTGGCGGTCTTCCACGGCCTCTACGCCAACGCTTGGGGGCCGAGGCTGCAAGACATCCTCCATGCCGCGCTGCTGACACTCGCCCGGCGAGACGACGCCTCCATCTGCGCCCTGCCAGCGCTCCTGACGAACCCGAGCATCCGCCGGCGGCTGTTGCGCGGCATCGATGATCCCATCGCCCTCGAGCCCTTCTGGGCCTGGTTCGAGTCGATCTCCGAGGCGGAGAGGCAGCAGGCCATCGCACCGGTGATGAGCCGGCTGCGCTCCGTGCTACTGCGAAAAGGCATCCGGGCGATCGTCGGTCAGGTTGAGCCCAAGTTCCGAATTGATGAGGTCTTCACCAAGCGGAAGATCGTTCTCGTCTCGCTGGCCAAGGGGCTCATCGGGCCCGAGGCCAGCGCGCTGCTCGGATCGCTGTTCGTCGCCGAGCTCTGGCAGGCCATCCTCGGACGGGCTGCTGTCTCTCCCGAAAAGCGTCATCCGGTTGTTGTCTACGCCGACGAGTTCCAGGATTACGTTCACCTGCCGACGGACATGGCCGATGCCCTCGCTCAGGCCAGAGGGCTCGGCGTTGGCCTCGTGTTGGCTCACCAGCATCTCGCGCAGCTGCCGGCGAATCTCAGAGCTGCAGTTCTGGCCAATGCCCGCTCACGCGTCTGCTTCCAGCTCTCGGGCGAGGACGCGAACGTCTTCGCCAAGTTCAGCAACGAGAAGTTGAAGGCAATCGACTTCCAGCGTCTGCGCCGGTTCGAGGGATATGTGCAGCTCGTGGCCGGCGGCGAGGTCATGGACTTCGCCTCAATCCGGACACTGCCGTTGCCAGCGCTGACGAGCGACCCGCAGGCCGTGCGGGAGTCGAGCCAACGACGTTACGGGCGGCCGGTGGCCGAGGTTGAGGCGGAGATTCGAGGGCTCGTCGAGAGCGGTACGGAGTCGGAGGAGCCACTCTGGAAGCGCGGGAGGCAAGGATGATGCCGCGGGCTGCTGCACCGATCGCCTACCCGATCGCGTCGACGAGGATCTACCGAAGTACCTGCAAATCCGCGCTCCGGTCGCGATTAAGCGCACTGAATGTCTCACTCAGAAGGAGTTCCTTATGAGTGTTCGACACGGCCACCGGAGCCTCATCCGCCTGAACGATCAACTGAGTGACCGCGACCGGCAAGTCATCCACTCGATCGCCAGCCACCGGTTCCTGAGTGCCAAACAGATCGAGCGTTTCCACTTCGCTGAGCATGCCTCTTCACTGACAGCTTCTCGGATCTGCCGGCGGGTACTCGGGCGGCTGGTCGAGGAGCGGCTGCTGATGCGCCTTCAGCGCCGGGTCGGGGGCCTCCACGCTGGCTCTGCCTCGTACGTCTACACGTTGGCCGCTGCCGGACGTCGTCTGGTTGGCGCGGAGAGCCCGCGTCAGGTGCGCGAGCCATCATTGCGGTTCCTCGAGCACAGTCTGGCGATCGGCGACGCCCACGTTGCGCTGCTGGAAACGTCACGTACGGGCGCGTTCGAGCTGCTCCAAGTCGAGATCGAGCCGGCGTGTGCTCGGCGCTACCTCGGCCCAGGCGGCGCGAGGGAGACACTCAGGCCCGACCTGTTCGTGATCAGCGCGCGCGGCGAGTTCGAGTACTGCTGGTTCTTGGAGATCGACCGCGGCACCGAATACAAGCCGACGCTCGTTAGCAAGTGCCGGCAGTACCAGACGTACCGGCGCACCGGCCATGAGCAGGATCGCCTTAACACCTTCCCGTTGGTCGTCTGGGTGACGCCCGATGAAAGACGCGCACGGGATGTGGAGAAGGCCATCCGCTCTGCGCGCACGCTCCAACACGAGCTCTTCCGCGTCGTCCCGAGCGACGAGCTCGTGGAGCTGTTCAGCGGAGATCCGTCGTGATCGGCCTCAACCGCATCCTCGTCGGCGATGCCCACGAGACGCTGCGGAAGCTGCCCCCGGCGTCGGTGGACTGCGTCGTCACTTCGCCGCCCTACTTCCGCTTGCGGAACTACCAACGCGACGGCCAGCTCGGACTCGAGGAGAACGTCGGGCTGTGGGTCAACGAGCTGCGCGGCGTGCTCCACGAGGTACAGCGCGTGCTCGTACCAACCGGCTCCGTCTGGCTCAACCTCGGCGACAGCTACTCGAAGGGTCGTGAGGGAGCGCCGTTCAAGAGCCTGCTGCTCGGTCCAGAACGCCTGGCGCTGGCGCTCATCGAGGACGGTTGGATTCTGCGGAACAAGATCATCTGGGCCAAGAAGAACCCGATGCCGAGCGCCGTGCCCGATCGGCTGTCGTGCACGTGGGAGGTCATCTACTTCCTCACGCGCGCGAGGCAGTACTTCTTCGACCTCGACGCCATCCGAGTGCCGCACACCAGCGTCAGGCCGAAGACGAAGAAGCCCGTGGAGTACTCCGTACCGCCGGAGTGGCGCGTGGCCTCGACGGATCACGCCGGGCTGGCCGAGTTGAAGGCGAGTGGCCGTGTCGGGCACCCGCTCGGCAAGAACCCGGGCGACATCTGGCACCTACCTACGGCCTCGTACCGTGGCGCACACTATGCCGTCTTTCCGCTGGCGCTCGCCGAACGTCCGATCCTCGCCGGCTGCGCGGAAAGGCGCTGCAAGCTTTGCCACCGGCCGTGGCGGCGAGAGACGATTCGGAAGCTCGGGCACCTTGCCGTGCGAGACAAGTTGCAGCCGACGTGTGAGCACGAGGTCTGGGAGCCGGGTGTTGTGCTCGATCCGTTCATCGGCTCGGGCACGACGGCGATAGCAGCCGAGAAGCACGGTCGGCAGTGGTTGGGGATCGAGTTGAGCCCGAGCTTTGCGCGGCTGGCGGAGGCGCGCATCGCGGCAACTCGTAAGGCACGACAGGCGGTTGCCGAGATTCGGGGTCGGGGGCAAGCAGCATGAGCCCGACGCTTCTCGTCGGGGCCGGATGGCCCGCCGGTGTGCATGAGCCTGTCTCTGAAGGTTCGTACGCACCGAGAAGCCATCCACTCCAAGGAGGAGAGCCATGACCAAGGCTCAGGAGGTGTATGAGCGTGTAGAGGCTCTGGTGGCCTCGGGCGTGAAGAAAGCCGATGCCTTCCGGCAGTTGGCCGAGGAGTACGGGTCGGAGTTCAACTCGATCCGTGGTGCCTACTACGCCCACACGCGCTCGCTCGGCGGTTCGCCGAAGCGCTCCGCGAGGAGCAAGGCTGAGGTGGATCCGATCGAGTCGGCCACGATCGTCCTGGAGAAGGCGATCGAGACCATCGACGAGCAGATCGCCGCTGCCAAGCAGCGAGCCGATTCTGCGAAGGCCGAGTACGAGCACCTGCGTGAGACAGCTGGCGAGCGCAAAGCGGCGATTGCCGCCAAGATCGACGCTCTGAAGGCTTAGCTCACGTGATGGCACGGCCCGGATTGAGGCATCAATCCGGGCCACCAAGCAAGATCAAGCAATTTGAAAACTAGCAGCTAGAACCGATAGAATTAAATGGAACAAAGATTACAACATCGCCTTCCAGATGACCTGTTGTGTAACTGTCTCCAATGTCCTACGTTTTCGTAGGACCTATGAGACAATAAGGATGTTAACGGAGCACACTACATGAATCGACGATCAGCTAAACGTTTCGGTTCTTGGATGAAGCAACGACGACAGGAAACAGGTATCACGACCACGCGGCTGGCAAAACAGATCGGCATTCCAGATGCGACGATTACACGGATCGAGCAAGGCGAGTTTCTCGCGCCGTCACCTGAAAAACTCAGACGCATCGCTGAAGGGCTCAATCTGAGTCTGGCCGATGTCTACGCAATGGCTGGATACGCTGCCCCATCTGAGCTGCCGAGCTTCCAGCCATATCTAAGGCGTAAGTACCAAGACATGCCGGCCGCGGCCGAGAAGGACTTGGAGAAAGCCTTCCGCGACATCATCGCTCGTCACGGCTACGACCCTGAAGGGCCGAAGGATGGCGAAGACGAAAAGCCAGACCCCGAAGAAATCGAAGCAGTCACGTAACTAACCCACGAAAGGAGGTGAGCATGACCTACATCACAACCAAAATCATCAATCAACGGAGCGTGCTCGCCTCCTTACGAGCGCTCGTACCAAAGCGACCGCTGACGTACTACGAGGCGCTCAGGATCGCCGAGCTGCAAGCAAATCGGCTGCTCGAGCACTTCAAGATCGAATCAGCGACGGTGCCTGACGAGATCATCACCGAGCTACCACGCATTCGCGTCATCCGCGAGTACGTACCTGACTCAGGCGCCGCACACTGGTCTGGTCGGTACTGGGTGATCACGCTCAAGAGCGACGAGCCGCGCACCCGTCAGCGCTTCAGCCTGATGCACGAGTTCAAGCACGTGCTCGACCACACCACCGAGCAGTTCCTGTACGTCGACCGCCCCTTCCAAAGCGCTCACGAGCAAGCCGAGCGGGCAGCCGAGTACTTCGCCGCTTGCGTGCTGATGCCCAAGAAGGTCGTCAAGAGCCTGTGGTGCCGTGGCCATCAAGACATCCCACGGCTCGCCGCCAAGCTCCAGGTCAGCGAGCCCGCATTGCGCTACCGGCTCGCCTACCTCGGCCTCACGGAGCAACCGAGCCGCTGCCACCGACCCGCGTCCGTCCCCCGATCACGACCTGGCATAAGCCCGCGACCGGCATTGGAGGCTGCATGAGTGAACCCGCGCGTTCAGAAGATCAGGTTCTCGTCGCCAACGACACGGCTCTGCCGCGAGCCGTTCTCTACCTGCGCGTCTCGACCAAGGAACAGGCCGAACGCGACGGCGACCCGGAGGGCTACTCGATCCCGGCCCAGCGCGAGGCCGGCAAGCGCAAGGCAGCGGCGCTCGGAGCGGTTGTCGATGAGCAGTTCGTCGACCGCGGCGAAAGCGCCAAGACCGCCGACCGGCCGGAGCTACAGCGGATGCTCGCCTACGTGAAGAAGAACCAGATCGACTACGTGATCGTCCACAAAGTCGACCGGCTGGCGCGTAACCGCGCCGATGACGTCGAGATCACCCTCGCCATCAGAGCCGCCGGCGCGACGCTGATCTCCTGCACCGAGAACATCGACGAGACACCGAGCGGGCTCTTGCTGCACGGGATCATGAGCTCGATCGCCGAGTTCTACAGCCGGAACTTGGCGAATGAGGTGATGAAGGGCCTGGTGCAGAAGGCCAAGAACGGCGGCACCCCCGGTAAGGCACCGCTCGGCTACCGCAACGTCCGCAGGTTCGACGAAGGCCGAGAGATCCGCTCGGTCGAAGTCGACGCCGTCCGTGGACCACTCGTCAGCTGGGCCTTCGAGGCTTACGCGACCGGCGAGTGGACGCAGAAGAAGCTTCTGCACGAGCTCACCCGGCAAGGACTCAATGTCCCGGCCACGCGCGGGAAGCCGGCAACGCCGCTCTCGCTCTCCTACATCCAACACCTGCTCACCAACCCCTACTACAAAGGCATCGTCTGCTACCGCGGCGTCGAGTACGAAGGCCGCCACGACAAGCTCGTGACACCGGAGCTCTGGCAGCGAGTCCAAGACGTGCTACGAGCCAAGAACGAGATCCGCCAGAAGGAACGCGAGCACCCGCACTACCTGAAGGGCATTCTCTGCGGCCACTGCGGCAGCCGGATGATCGTCACCTACGCCCGTAGCCGCTCCGGCCGCATCTACCCCTACTACGTCTGTTCCGGCCGCCATCAGAAACGCACGAACTGCAGCATGAAAGCCGTCCTCATCGAGACCGTCGAAGAACTCGTCGAGGATCACTATGCCACGATCCAACTCCCGCCTGAGCTACGCGAAACGATCGAGCAGAATCTCCGCGCCGGCTTGAAAACGCACTACCAGGAAGCACGGAAGAAGCACGCACGACTCGAGAAGGAGCGAGCCCGCCTGCTCAACGAACGCGAACGGCTCCTACAAGCGCACTACGCCGAAGCCGTCCCCCTCGACCTGCTCAGACAGGAACAGCAACGCATCGCCGCCGCTCTCGCCCGGATCGGCGAACAGGAAGCCGCCAGCGACGACGAGCAGGCACTCGTCGAAGAGAACCTCAAACGAGCACTCGACCTGGCCAGCGACTGCCAGACCGCCTACATCACGGCGCCACCGCACATCCGCAAACTCTTCAACCAAGCCTTCTTCCGCAAGCTCTGGATCGACGACGACGCGCACATCAGAAGCGAACTCGCTCCACCGTTCGACGTCCTACTCCACCCCCTCGTCAGAGAGGCGGCTGTGACCGCCCAGGACACGCCGGAAGGCCCCTCGGGACTCGACTGGGCCGCCCTGGAGGCCTCCTGGACCAACGAAAACGACCCCGAGGAGGAGATCCTCGAGGTCGCTGGTTTGAAAGAACGAACTTTGGTGGGCGCGGCTGGGATCGAACCAGCGACCTCCCGCGTGTGAATCAAGCGCGACGCCCGCCTCGTGCCGCCACCTGAGGCCGAAACGGCTCGATCTGGCCGAATCTCAACTCGAGCGCGTCGGCGATTCCGCCGGCTGCCGCCGCCTCTACCTCGCACGAATCTCGCACGCCGCGGCGAGCTCAACGAGCTCAACTCGTGGGGCGCGCGGCCTGCTCAGACGGGGTGAAGTCAGCCGCCGCGGCTGGGTACCCATTCGACCGCGTGACGCTCACTCACGCCAACGATTACGCCGCGATCGTTGATCGCGACCGCTGCACTCCCGTTAAGCCAGAACGGTGTGCTCTCGTGCCGCGCGGGAAGGCTCGGAAGGCGCGTCATCTTTCCGTCTTGCCAGATGAACGCAACGCTCTCGCCGCTCCACGGTCTGATGTTCGTCCGCCCGACGACTTGGCCCGCGTTGTTGATTCCAAGCGCTCGACCTCGGTCGCCGCTCATGGTGCCCAGGTCGAGCGCCTGACCGTCCCGCCAGAGGCAGGGACGCGCGACATGCGCCGCAGCAATGCAGAAGCCGATGACCTCACCACGCTCGTTGATCGCGCCCCACCAGCCCAAACGCTCTCCGTGAGGCGCACCCAGGACTGCCTTGCGGCCGTTCTGCCAAACGAACTCACGCCCGGGCAGATCGGAAGTCTTCATCTCAGGACCCCATTCCGCCACGATCACCTGCCCGCGGTTGCTTATCGCGATCGCCCTGCTCTGCACACCTTGGTCCCCGGCCGGCGTGCCTGGTTCCCCAAGCGGTGTGCCGATGCCGGTCATCCGGCCGCTCTGCCACAGAAATGCGCGCGCGGAAGAGTCGGCAGGGCCGCTCGAGCCAACAATCTGGCCCTGATTGTTAATCGCCGCCGCATCACTCGCATCGCTCGGGCTCCTGCTGAGTGAGCCAAGATCAATCTTGCGACCACCCTGCCAAAGGAACGCGTGGTAGGAGTCGTCCGCCCGAGCCGACCCGACGACCTGGCCGCGATCGTTGATCGCCGACATATCACTAAAACTTAGGGGGCCGTCTAGATTGATCAGGCGACCCTTACGCCACAGGAGCGGATAGGTCGCGCCGGGCTGCTCGCTTTCGGCGGTCCACGCAACTTCCCCCCGATCGTTGATTCCGAGTTGCAGCACACCATCGGGGCTCATCCCCGGCCACACTCCTTGCATGGCCGCCCCGCCGAGCCCTCCGAGGCCGACCGCGCGACCGTTCTGCCACAGGAACACGTCGCTGCTGCAGGAGTCACCGGTCCCGACAATCTGATTTCGCTCGTTGATCGCGACAGGACCGCTGTAGGTAGACGGACAATCCCCCTGGCCCTTGATCTCGCCGAGGTCTCTAATCACCCACCGCGCGGCCGCCCCGCGATGCGCCGCTCCCAACGCGGCGAACGGCATCGCGGCACCAACGGCCAGGACGCTCACCGCAACAGCCAAGACACCAATCCTGCCCAGCAAATCTCCCTCTTTGGGCGAGGAGCCTATCGCGGGCTCCCGCCGCCAAGCTAGCAGCCTCCCCGGAACCGTCACCGCGGCGCGCCCCCAAGGTCGTCGCCTCAGGTGTGTTCGCCTCGAACGGCCCTTCCACCGCTCAGGGCTCGCCTCATCGGTGCAGGAGCTCGCCGAAGGCCGCCTCCATCCGATCTCGTGTCCGGTCGGCGTGCTCCGCCCTCGCGAACTCGTGCGCGTACGTCGAGAGCGTGATCGCCGGTGACGCATGCCCGAGCACCCGTGACACGTAGGCAACCGAGGCGCCCTCCGCGATCAGCGCGGACGCTGCCACGTGGCGCAGATCGTGCCAGGAGAGATGCGGCAGGGCGGCCTTCTTGATCGCGGGCTCGAGGCCGCGCCTGACGATGTTCCGGTGCCCGAGGGGCGTCCCCCGCTCTGACGAGAAGACGTAGTCGAGCGGTTTCGCTAGGCCTCGTGCGAAGGCTCGCTCCTTCTCGTCGGCGAGGAGCCTGCCGAGCGAGGCAGGGATCGGGATCTCGCGCTTCGCCGCCTGCGTCTTCGGCTCAACGAGGTTCCCCTGCCGGTCGAGCTGGCGGCGGATGCGGAGGACTCCTGCCTTGACGTCGACATCCTGCCAGCGCAGCCCAAGCAGCTCCGACTGGCGCGCGCCCGTCAAGAGCGAGACCGCGATCAGTGTCCGGTACTTCTCGGGGGCACTCGAGATCAGCCTGCCGATCGCCTCACGGTCGAGGGAAGGGAACTCGCGGCGCTGCACCTTCGGTCGCTCGCCCCGCTCGAGCCGGCGGACCGGGTTGCCGGCGGTCAGCCCACGCCTCTCCGCCGCGCCAAGCACACGGCCGAGGACGGTCAGCACGCCGCGAATCGTCCAGGCGGCGTAGCCGTCCCGCTCCATCTCAGTGATGAGGCGCGCGACATCGTCGACCGTGACCTCGCCGAGCCGCAGACGTCCGAGCCGCGGCTTGACGTGGAGGCGCAGGTAGGAGCCGTAGAGCTCTTGCGTCTTCGGTCGGAGCCGAGGCTTCTGACCCTCGAGCCACTCGTCCGAGAACTGCGAGAAAGTCGCCTTCGACGGCGCGACGCGCTCGCCGCGAGCGACCTTCGAAACGAGGTCGGCGCGGAGCTGCCGGGCCTCTCGGAGACTGTCGACAGTCCGCCACCGCTGGCGGCCGTCGGAGTCGCAGTAGGCGACCTCGTAGCGGATCTCGCCGTGACGAGTCTTCCTGCGGTAGATGCCCCGGTCGACGCGCTCGCGGAGCGGGCTAGGCTTGCTCTGCATGGAAGTTCACCCCTTCCGTGCCGGGCCGGGATCGTTAGCGCGATGCCCGGCCATTGACCTTGTCGGGCTCAGCATACGCTAGGCGACCGCCTACTGCAAGCGTTGGCGGCCTCATCTTATGCCGCATGGTTGAGCGGTTTCCAAAGGCGTGCGAGAGTCATGCGAGGTTGCCAGGTGCCGGATTCGGCCTCGGAGAGGTCCTCATGGTCGCTCTGGCCTTCGGTAGCGAGCGAGCCAAGCGTCGAGCTCGCGCCGGTTGAAGGAGACTCGGCAGCCAGGTCCGTCCTGGTAGTACGGGAGCTCGCCGCGGAGCTTCAACTTGGCGACTCGCTCCGGGCTCACGTCCAGGTAGCGGGCGGCCGTCTCGACACTCATCCACTCGGGCCACGCGTCCGGGCCAGTGCGGTGATCGCGCCGCTCCAGCACGAGCTCGGCCGCCCGCGACGCGATCTCCTCGAGCAACTCGGGCGGGATCGCGAGCTCGAGCCGGCACCCGGGGGCACCCCCCCAAACCGCTCGCGCGTCCGCATTCGCAGGAGGCCCAGGAGTATCCCCGGAAAATCTCACGTCGCCGCCCAAGGCCGCGGGCCGCTCGCGGGCCTTCGCCAGCGGCGCCGGCTGTCGAGGGTGAAGCCGCGTTCGCGTAGCTCGTCGGCGTCGAGGCAGCGGCGGCCGTCTTCACGGGGCGGCTCCATCGCCAGGCCCTTCCGTAACGAGTAGGCGTGTTTGCCGATCCGGTGGGCGTCGAAGCCGTACAAGCTCGCAAAGTCGAGGCCGCAGGCCGCGCACTCGTTCGCGGGTGTTCTGGCGCACGTAACGGGCTCTGAGGCTTCCCGCTGGCGAGGGGTAGCCGGAACCCTCGTCGGAGGCTGGGAGGGGGCGAGAGGCGGATACGCGCGGCCGGGAGCTGGGCCGGGGCCGGCGCGTCGCCGTCTGACCCGAGCCGTCACGCGACCCGCTCCGGCGGCGGGAACCACGGATCACACTGGCAGTCCGCGAGCGACCGCGAGCGCAGCGCCGGGCACCGGTCGTCGTGCAGGATCGCCATGCGGTAGACGCCGCCCGGCTCCACGTGCTCGCGCACAACCGAGACCATCCGGCCGACCCGCTCGGCGAACGTCGACGGCACTCGCGACGGCTTCCGGCGGCTCACGACCCTCCCTCGCCGGGAGGGGCGTTACCGGAGGTGTTGGCGGGGGGCGCCGCCGCCGCTCCTACTCCCCCGCTCCCTATAGGAGCGGGAGCGGGGAGCAGACGCGGCAGCCCGGTCGCCCCCGTGGCGGGAGCAGGCTGCTCCCCAACCGCTCCCAAGGCCGGGAGCAGGTGCTTGATCGCCGGGTCGTCAGCGAGATAGAGCCGTGCCGGCTTGCCCTCGACGAGCGAGCGCAGCGCGACGTCCGCGCCGTCTTCGCCGCGGCCGACGTTCACGAGCTGGCCGCTCGCGAGCAGCCCGTCGCGGACATCCATCCGCCGTTGCCGGTTGACCCCGGGCGTCGCCTCCTCCACCTTCCCCCAGGTGGTGCCGCCGTTGCGGCCAACCGCGTCCAGGATCTGTGCGGCGAGCGTTTCGTCGTCGAGCTCCGGCTTCTCCTCGACCGCGAAGCCGTCGCCGTCCGTCCAGACCAGGTGCAGGGTCGTGCCGTGGTAGAGGCTCGACCACCGGACTTTCTGCATGTAGAGACGTGTGCGGCCGTGGCCCTGCGCGCTGACGTGGAGGAGGGTGTCCCCGGCGGGCTCCCAGGCGCCTGACACCTTCCCGCCTTTGTTCTCGTGGTGGATCAGGACGAACGTGACCGGGCGGCCTGCGCGCTCGCGCACGTCCGCGACGAGCAGCATGAAGTCCCTGACCTCTTGCAGCGTCCCTGCCTCGTCCATCCCGGATCGCGTGACCGGGCCGACGATGACGACGTCAATCTCCCGCTCCCGGATCGTGTCTGCGAGCGCCTCGCGGCAGGTCTCATCGACGAATGAGAGACGCCCCCACGGCGTCTCGTGCACGAGCACGCGTCCTTCGAGCGGCGATCCCTGCCATCCCGCCTGCTTCCGCCGCAGCTTGCGCCTGAACAGCGCCCTTGGCCCCTCGTTCTCGACCAGCAGCACCCGCCCCGGCCGGCCGACCCGGACTCCGAGCCAGTCGTCGCCCGCGGCGAGATGGCAGGCGAGGTCGATCGCCAGCGTCGTCTTGCCGGCGCCCCCGTCGCCGTAGAACATCACGTCCCCGTCCTCCGGGATCAGCGCCTCGTCCGCGTTGCCGACAAGCGCCTCGGCGCCCGGCTCGTCCACCGCGGCGAACTCCTCCAACGGGACGACAACCAACCCGACCGGCTCGCGCGGCTCGCCCGCCGACCCGGCCGGCTCGTAGCGCACGCTCGAGCGGGCAACCTTCTCGACCTCCTCATCGGGGAGCATCGGGTCGCAGCGGCACCGATTTGTCTCACGGAGCAGCGCCAGGATCTCCGGCTCGCCGGCGCCACGGCGTCGCACCGCGCGGCCGAGCTTGAATAGCTCGTCGTTCCGCAGCCCTTCGGGAATGACCCCGGCGACGGCCGACGCCTGGCCGTTCCGCCGCGTCTGAGCCTGCTCGAGCAGCCAGGCGGGCGGATCGGCTAGGCCGTCCCCGAGCGGCCGGAGCCAGCGGTACGTGCGGCCGCTCGCGTGCAGGCTCGGGGGCGCCACGATGTAGCCGCCGTCGCCGCGGACGTCGAGACCGGGGCCGAGTTTGGCGATGGAGTTGCGGACTTCTACGCCGGGATGCAGAAAGTAGTCGTGCCAGCCGCCACCACCTGTCAGCGCCCGCGCCGTCTCGGGGAGAGGGCCGTGCTTCGCCTCGAGCGCCTTCAGTGTCGCGGCGCCGCCATGCTGCGGATCAACGTCAAGCACCAAGAGGCCCGACTCGACGCCGGTACGGATACCGACGTTCGCGCGCGGCCACTGCCGCCACCACTCGCCGATCCTCGCCGGGTCGCAGCTCGCGCTCTTGAAACCGCCGCTGACCCGCGGGATCTTGCCGTCGAGCGGGAACACAAGCAGGCCGACATTCGCGTACTCAAGTGCGGCCGCGAGCAGCACGGTCCCTGCGGCGCCGCTCACGGCCGAACCCTTTGAGCGCGCGTTAGCGGCGCTGGCTCAGGATCTTCGCCGGTACTTCGACCCGGCGAACGCGCGCAGCGGCGAACGCCCCTGCGGAAAGCCTTCGGCCGCGACGGGTGCCCCGCCCGGCGCGTCATGGGCGTCGCGCGCCGAGCCGCGATACGCGCCAACGCCGGCGCAAGCCTCCGTCGGACCTCTCGCGCGCCAACCGTCGTCACCTTCTTCGCCAGTTCCTCCCTTTGCATCCGAGCGTGGTGGCGACGCAGAGAATCGCGTAGCGCGTTGCCGCTCGGCGCGGGATCGGGAATCGCCTCCTCGGCCGCCCGCTCCGCCTCGATTCGGGCGCAAGCATGGATACGGACAAGCGGCTTTGTGCCCGGCCCCAGCGCCGCGCGGAAGACGCCAACCCGCTGCCGCAGGCGGCGCACTTCTCGCTTCATCGCCGCGACCTCCAACTCTCGGAGCCTCATCGCGCCGATCAGGTACTGAACCTCGAGAGCCGAGAGGCGTTCGCCCGCCTCCCAGCGGGAGACGATCTCGTCAGCCAACTCGTGCGACGGGACAGACGGGTCGGACGCGGCTACGTCGATGGGCATTGCGGTGGAGGGAGAAACCGAGGCAAGGCGCGAGTATAGGTGGCGGCCACGACGCCGCCCTTGACGCGCCGACGCCCGCCGGAGCGGGCGCCAGAGCTTGCCTCGATTGTGGGCTCCCTCGAGCCGCTGAACGCAAGCCTAGCCGGCCGCCCGGTCGCGAAGGTTGCTCCGTCGAGCGAGACGGTTCAGGATGGATCGGATGACATGAACCGCGCCGTCCTCTTCACCTGCATCGGCCTGATTGCCGTCGTGGTCGCCTTCGTGGCGGCGTGGATAAGCCTTCCGAGCGACTCGTCAAGGCGCGTGTCACCGCCCGCGAGCCTCTTCGCAAGGGGGCTCGCATCCTCCACCTACTACGCCCCAACGCGGCCCACCCCTCGCTGCCAAGACAGTGGCTGCAGGGGCGAACCGCCGGGCCTCCCACAACCCAGCGGCCCCCTCCTACCCGGCACCCCGGCTCACACGGAGTACAACGTCAATCTCCCTCAGCTCAAGCAGCGAATCGAAGTCTTCTTCGGCGGTGCCGCAGCCGTTGTGCTCCTACTCGGCATTGGGCTCGGAGCAGCAGCGGGGAGGCTAGCTCGGGCCTGATCCTTAACCTTGCACGCAACGGAAGCGCGACACGTCGGCATCCCTACCCGTCACCCGCGGCGGACACCGCCTCGAGAAGACCGCCCAAAGCGTTGTCGCACAACTACCAAGGGAAGGACGGGCACATGAAAGGTGCAGCTGTCGGACTGATAGCGGGGGTCGTATTGGGGGGCACGGCTACCGGCTATGCCGTATCGCACAGCCGTCCTATTACTGTCCATCCCGAGACGGGCGCCACGTTCATCGGTCTCGACTTCGAGTGCTATTACAGTCGCTCGGACTCGAATCACATCGAGGTTGGGCCGATTCTCGATTGCGGCCGTGCCAGCACGGTGCACCGAGGCAGTAGGTGCCCCGGTCGGCGCGTGACGATTAGTCGGTACCACATCGTTGTCGGAAACTTCTGCAACGGCCCGCCAACCCAAGTGCGCTTCAACCGAGCCCCGTGACCGCAGTCCGCCGGCTCGGCACGCCCGCAGCCCCTTGGCAGCGGGACGACGTGGTTCCCAAGCTTTCCGGCGAGGCCCGCATACTCATCGGTTGAGATGGCACGCTCAGGCGTCGCGTCGAGGTCGGACACGCCGGGGCCGCGGCGATCGTCGTGCTGCTCGGCGGCGCCGTCGCCGGGCTGACACGGACGAGCAAGCGGTGAGGACGATCATGCTCATCCTGCTCGCGGCGGTCGCGCTCGGGGGGGCGCTGGCGCTGCACCGTGTGCGGTTCGACAGGCACCACAGTCCCGCAGCCATGGGCAGGGGCTACTGGAAGGAGACAGGTGACTCGTTTCCACGCTCCTATCTGACGCAGCGGGGGTGCAGGGCCCGGACCGGGCACCAGTGCACGTACGTAAGACCCGAAGTCCTATCGCCGGCGAGAATCTGGCACACCCGAGCCGGCTGGCAGGACCCGGTCGCGCTCGGGGTTGCCGTCGCCGGAGTCGGGCTGGCCGGTGCAGGGCTGCTCGGAAGGAAGAGGCAGGCGTGACCGGGGAAGTACCCTCAGACCGAGAGGGCTTTCCTCCTCCCAGCACAGACGGCCGTTTGGCACTGTCGCCTGACCCCGGGCGTCAGGCACGCTTCGCCAGGCTGCGAGCCGCCGGAGTCGTCCTCCACCCGGAGCAAGTGCGCCGGGCGACCGACGTCCAGCTGGGCCAGATTCTCGACCGACCCGACGTCCCCGACCATGTCCGCGAGCTCGCCGTTCGCACTCTCGTGAACCGCGCCCGCAACAAGGCGCGCCGCGCCGGCATCTTCCCGCCGCCCGTGGCCCACACTGTCCGCGACCACCTGCACGACTGCCAAGACTGACGCGCTCGGAAGCGCCGGCCGAGGGTACCCCCTGCGGCGATTATCGGCGCGCAAGCCCTCTCCGCCGCGCGCGCCGGCGGAGGCGCGTGACTCTATCGGCCGGGAAGCGGACCTCGTTAACCGACTCGGGGCGCCGCTGGCGCGGCTCTTCAAAGGTCGTGAGCGCTCCCGAATCTCGCACGGTTCTCGCACGCCATAGCAGCCTGCACAGCATGCAACGCATGCCTCCACGAAAAAAGCCCCGTTTCCAGGGCTTCTGTCTTGGGCGCGGCTGGGATCGAACCAGCGACCTCCCGCGTGTGAAGCGGGCGCTCTCCCGCTGAGCTACGCGCCCCAGGGGCGGCCCACCTTATCGCACCCGATCGGCCTCCGCCGCTCGCCGACCGCGCATCGCCCTCGGCCAGATGCCCTGCTTGCCCGGGGACAGGATGCCGTTCGGATCGAGAGCGTCCTTCAGCAGCTCGTTGAGCCGCCGCTGGGCGTGGTCGTTGAAGTCGAACGTGTCGGCGACCGCGTCCATGCAACGGAGGTTCGTCCGGTAGACGGGGTAACCGTGCTCGGCCAGCTCGCGGGCGAGCGAGCCGTACGTTTCGTACGCCGCCCGAGTCTGCCGCTCGTCCTTCGTGTCGAAGAACAGCGTCGAGATGTGCAGCAGGCTCCGCCCGAGGAGGACGATCCCCACGAGGTACGGAAACTCCGTCCGGGCGTAGAGGGCGCGGAGCCGCGCGATCGAGTCGACGAGATCGTGCCCGGAGAGCGGGCCGACGAGCGAGAGGTCGAGGTGCCCCGTGTCCTCGCCGTACGCGAGCTTGAAGACGTCCATCAGCTCCATGCCCGGGACGCCGCCCTGGACCTTGTCGTTGTGGTTCGTCGCGCGGCGGCGGTCGTCGCCGCGGAAGCGCCGACAGCCGACCTCGACGCCGGGGATCGCCTCGAGGGCCGCGCGCACGAGCTCGTACTGCGCCTCGGCGATCGCCTCCCGGCCGTAGAGGGCGAACCGGAGTCCCCACTTCTCGGCGCCGAACGCCATCTCCTCCGCGTCCATCTCGAGGCCGTAGCCGAGGAGCGGCAGGTTGCGGATCGTGCCCTCGAGCATCAGCTCGCGGACGGCGTCGACGAGCGGGCCGATCGAGGCGTCCTCCTTGAACGTCGCCCAGCCGGACAGGTAGAGCTCGGGCTCCCGCATCAGCCAGACGCCCATCTTCGTGACGATCCCGAAGTTGGACTGGAAGAAGAGCCACTGGTGCGACGGCCCGAACGACCAGGGATACGTGTTCCACGTCTTGCTGTTCGCCATGCCGCCCATGCCCGTCCGCACGACGTCGCCGCTCGCGAGCACGACCTCGAGGCCGCAGGCCGTCAGGGGATGCTCGCCGTAGGGCGTGTAGCCGCGTCCGTACTCGAGCGTGTTCCCGACCACGCTGCCCCAGCCGAGGTCCGGGATCGAAGGCCAGAGGCTGTACCCGCCCGCGACGAGGTGGTCGTGCAGGTCGAAGAAGCGCACGCCGGGCTCGACCACGGCGTAGGCCAGCTCCTCGTTCACCTCTAGGACGCGGTTCAGCTGCCGCAGGCTGACGAGGATCGAGCCCTTCACGCGCGGCGCCGCGCCTCCGTAGGCGTTGTTCCGGCCCTGGCCGAACGTCCACAGCGGCACGCCGAGCTCGTTCGCGATCCGCAGCACCGCCTGGACGTCCTCGACCGACCGCGGCGTCACGACCGCCGACGCGGTGTACTCGTCCGACCCCTTGTAGTCGTAGGGATCCCGGTACTCGCGGAGCTCTTCCTCGGAGGTCGCCACCGCGTCCGCGCCGAGCTCGCTGCGCAGGGCTTCCACCGCTCGCTCGACCGCTCCTCCGTCCACGTCGCGAGCGAGAACCTCCTGTGGCGCGGGTCTAGCGGTAGCGGTAGACGATCCGGCCCCGCGTCAGGTCGTACGGCGAGACTTCCAGCTTGACCCGATCGCCGGGGAAGATCCGGATGCGGTAGCGGCGCATCTTGCCCGCGGTGTAACCGAGCGCTTCGTGGCCGTTGTCGAGGATCACCTTGAACATGCCGCTTCGGAACGCCTCGACGACCTCGCCCTCGAACTCGATCTTTTCTTCCTGCTCCTTCAAACCTACCTCCTCGCCACGGACGGCCTGCGAATGGACGCGGCACGATCGAGACATGTCCGCAGCGCCTCGGACGCTGCGGACCCGTCTCTACCTCGAGCTCAGGACAGCGACGTTCGCTGCCTGAAGGCCCTTCGGCCCCTGCGCCGACTCGAACTCGACCTTGTCGCCTTCCTTCAGCGACTTGAAGCCCGTGCCGGCGATGGCGCTGAAATGGACGAAGAGATCCTCTCCACCACCGTCAGGCGTGATGAAGCCGAAGCCCTTGGAGTCGTTGAACCACTTCACAGTTCCGGTTGCCATTGAACACACCTCCTCTCGTCGACTCGCGAACGCGTAGAGGAAGGCGGCGAGCGCACACCCGGTACTCGTTCTAGCCGCCGTCAGGCTAGCACGCCCCTGGCCCGGAAGCCTTCGCTGCGTTCAGTGCACTCGCACGCGCGTGTCGAGGACGCCGTAGGCGACGTCGACGGCACGCTGGCCGACGCGATCGGGACGGTGCCGATGATGACGGGCAGGTCGCGCGTCGTCACCGGCTGCACCGCCAGCTGTCCGACACCGGAGAGGAGCCGCGCGACGTCGTGCGGCGCGACGAAGCTCAGCACCGATGGCGCGGTCGCCTGAAGCACCCGTCCAGCCCGCTTCCGCGCCACCGCTTGCTATCGTTCGGTGCCGAATGTTTCGGTTCCTAACTGATTTCAGCGCCGGTGGCTGACCGGCGAGAAGCGATCGAGGCGCACGTCTGGCGGATCAGCGGCGTCGTGATGCTCGGCTCGATCATGTCGATCCTCGACACGACGATCGTGAACGTGGCGCTGGCGGTGCTCGGTCGCGACCTCCACTCGTCGATCGCCGAGATCCAGTGGGTCGTGACCGGCTACATGCTGGCGCTCGCGGCGGTGATCCCGATCAGCGGCTGGGCGGCGGAGCGCTTCGGAGCCAAGCGGACCTACCTGCTCTCGCTCGTCCTGTTCACCGCGGGCTCGATGCTCTGCGGCCTGTCGACGAGCACGGCCGAGCTCGTGGCGTTCCGCGTGGTGCAGGGTGTCGGCGGCGGGATGATCCTGCCGCTCGGGCAGATGATGATGGCTGCCGCCGCCGGGCCGAAGCGGATGGGCCGGGTGATGAGCGTCGTCGCCGCGCCGGCGATGCTCGCCCCGATCCTCGGCCCGACGCTCGGCGGGCTGATCCTCGAGAACGTCTCGTGGCGCTGGATCTTCTACGTCAACGTGCCGATCGGCGTGATCGCCGTCGCCGCGGCGGTCCGCATGCTCCCCGACGCCAGGACCCGGGCGCCTCGGGCGCTCGACTTCCGAGGGCTCGCGCTGATGGTCACCGGCATCCCGCTGCTCACCTACGGGCTGGCGGAGATCGGCTCGAGCGGCAGCCTCACCACGCTCGGCGTCGTCCTGCCGTGCGCGGCCGGGCTGGCGCTGATCGCGTTCTTCGCGCTGCACGCCCTGAACGCGCGGACGCCCTTGCTCAACCTCCGGCTGCATCGGCGACCGACGTTCTCGACCGCCTCGGCGACGATGTTCCTGCTCGGGGCGGCGCTGTTCGGGAGCATGATCCTGATGCCGCTCTACTGGCAGGAGATCCGCCACGAGAGCCTCATCGACACCGGCCTGCTCGTGGGGCCGCAGGGCCTCGGCGCCGCACTCGCGATGCCGATCGCCGGCAGGTACGCCGACCGCATCGGCGGTGGGCCGCTCGCGCTGTTCGGCGTGCTCCTGACCACTGTCGCCACGGTCCCGTTCGGGCTGATCGGCGCCCACACCTCGGTCGCGTGGCTGTGCACGGCGATGCTCGTGCGCGGGGCCGGCATCGGCCTCGCCTTCATGCCGACGATGACGGCCGCGTTCGCAGCGCTCGACCGCTCCGAGCTCGCCGACGCCACGCCGCAGCTCAACGTGCTGCAGCGCGTGGGCGGCTCGCTGGGAACCGCCCTGCTCGCGGTCGTGCTCCAGCGTGCCCTGAACGGGGCGCACACGCTGACGGGCGAGGCCGCCGCCTACGGGCGGGCGTTCTGGGCGGCGGCCGCGCTGACGGCGCTCGCGGTCGTACCCGCCCTTCTCCTCCTGCGCAGCGAGCGTGCGGCACGCGTCGCGCGACCGGAGCAGGTTGCTGCCAACGAGCAGGCGGCGCTGGAAACGGCCGCGGCATGAGTCAGGCGAGCACCTCCCGTACGGAAGCGCTCGAGGCTCTCCGCCTGTCGTTCAAAGGCGCCGATGGGGCCGTTCGCCGCCTGCGCGGCCGGGAGACCCACCGGCCCGGCGAGCTCAGCTACGCCCAGTACGGCCTGCTCTTCGCGCTCTGCGACGGCGTCCCGCGCTCGTCGCGCGAGCTTGCAACCGCCGCGGACGTGTCTGCCGCGTCGGTCGCCGAGATGCTCGAGTCGCTCGCCGCCGCCGGCCTCGTCGACCGCGTCCGCTCGGCCAGGGACAAGCGCGTCGTCCTCACGACGCTCAGCGAGCGCGGGCGCACCCTCATCGACGAGCGGCGAGCCCGCTACGAGCCTCGCTGGCGCGCCGCGCTCGATCGGTTCACCGACGACGAGCTGCACACCGCCAGCGCAGTCCTCGACAGCATCCGCGCCATGGTCGACGGGCTCGCCGACGAGCACCCCGCGCCGACTGAGATTCGCTGACGACGCAACGGGGATGGGGAAGCCGCCGGAGCGGCTTCCCCATCGCGTGAGACCCCTGCTGCTACGCGTTCGTCGCGCGCCGGCGGAGGAGGCCCGCCGCCGCGGAGGCGGCGACGCCCAGGCCGAGGAGGCCTCCGCCGACCCACCAGAGCAGCGAGGTCCGTACGGCGAACCGGAGCTTCGCGGTGACACCGCGGGATCCGTCGGCGTTCATGATCACGGCGCGCCACGTGCCCGGTCGCGGCTTCCAGTCGAGCGCGAGGTCTCCGGCGCCGCTGGTCGACGTGACCCAGAACGCCTCGTCCACCGGGCCGTGGTCGGGTGCGTGGCCGCCGGTGTGGTCGTAGCCGACCTGGAACGGGTGGTAGGTCAGTCCCGACACGTCGTCGTGCTCGACCCCTTGGAGGTACCGCTCGAGGTCGGCGGCTCGGGCGATGCCGATGAACAGTCGCCGGCCGCCGTGGGCCCTGACGCGCACCCGGTCGAGCCCGGCGCTGCCGAAGGCCCACTTCGGCGCGTGGGAGATGTCGACGGTCTTCATCGCGATCGCGTAGCCGCCGCTCGTGAACGTCTCGGTCGGCCAGCTGAAGTAGCCGTCACCGTCGCGGAGCACGTTTGCCGTGAGCGCGACCGTTCCGGTGAGCGCGAGGGCGAGCGACGTGACGGCGGCGGCGATCGCGGCGATCCCGGTCGTGCGCCGCGGCTGGGCGGGGGCAGGGATCGTGAGTTCGGCTGCGTGCATGTCGGTGTCCTTTCGCTCTCGTCGAGTCTCTGCCGGGTCGTCGTCAGTGGGCGGCGATCGCCTGGGGGTTGAGCCGCAGCCTGGGCAGGAACGTCTTCGCGGCGGGCAGCAGGACGACGGCTGCGACGCTGGCGCCGAGGGCCGCATAGCTGGCGATCTGGAACGCGTGCGCGATCCCGGCGGCTGCTGCGGGGCCGACGAAGATGCCGCCGCTCGCCGCGGTCGCGATGCTGGCGTAGATCGCGATGCCGAGCGTGCCGCCGAGCTCGTGAGTGGTTGCGCTGGCGCCGGAGAGCATCCCGGCCTCTTCGTGGCGGGCGCTGGTGAGGACGCCGACGGCCATGGCGGTTCCGGACAGGCCGAGTCCGAAGCCCGCCATCAGCATCCCGGGCAGCATGTCGCGCAGGTAGCTGCCGTGGGCCGGAACGTGGGAGAGCAGCAGCAGCCCGCCGGCGGCAAGTGCGAGCGCCGGGCCGGCGGCCCAGCGGAGGCCGTGCCGGTTGAGCAGATGGCCGGCGACGTGAGCGCCGCTCCCGGCCGCGAGGGCGAGCGGGATGAAGGCGAGACCGGTCGGGAGCGGGCCGCGACCGAGCGCGAGCTGCAGGTAGAGGGAGCAGAGCAGGAAGAGCCCGAACATGAGACCGGCGTTGACGAGGCAGAGCAGCAGGCCGCCGCCGACGGCGCGGTCGCGGAGCTGCTCGATCCGGAGGAGCGGCTGGGCCGTGCGGAGCTCGCAGACGGCGAAGGCGGCGAGCCCGACGAGGCCGGCGCCGCCGATCCCGAGTGTCTGCGCCGAGATCCAGCCGGCGTTGTCGGCCTGCGTGATCGCGTAGACGACCGCGGCGATGCTGCCGGTGGCGAGCGCGGCGCCGCGGAGGTCGAGGCCGCGCCAGCGCGGCTTCTCCTTGTCGGCGGGGACGATCTTGCGGGCGCCGACCGCGAGCGCTGCGGCGACGGGGAGGTTGACGAAGAAGATCAGCCGCCAGTCGACGAGCTGGGTCAGGAGGCCGCCGAGGAGGACGCCGAGCGCGGCGCCGGCGCCGCCGACCGCACCCCAGGCGGCGAGCGCCTTCGCGCGCTGCTGGCCGTGGAAGCTGCCGGTGATGATCGAGAGGGCGGCCGGGGAGAGCAGCGCGGCGCCGAGGCCCTGGCCGGCACGGGCAGCGAAGAGCGCCGCAGCGGATCCGGCCATCGCGGAGGCGAGGGACGAGGCGGTGAAGATGCCGAGGCCGGTGAAGAACATCCGGCGGCGGCCGAGCAGGTCGGCGGCGCGGCCGCCGAGGAGGAGCAGGCTTCCGAAGACGAGCGAGTAGGCCGTGATCGTCCAGCTGATCGAGGCGCCGCTGATCTTCAGATCGTGGGCGAGGCTCGGCATCGCGATGTTCACGGCCGTGATGTCGAGGATGACCATCAGCTGGGCGACCAGCAGCAGCGGGAGCAGCCACTTCGGCGTCCCGTGCCGGTCGCTTGCGGGTTCCTGCGGGGTGTGCCTGTGCTGGTGCATCGCCGTCTCCTTCTCGCGGGTTGACTGCATGGCGAGAAGGTCGCTCCGAGGGGGGTGCGGCCGCGATGTGGAGGCCCCGTAGGAAAAGCCGCAGACTTTCGGGCTATCGTCGAGAAGATGGTGTCGCAGGGGTCGCTGCCGCAGGGGACGGTGACGTTCCTGTTCACAGACATCGAGGGGTCGACGCGGCTGCTCGAGCGGCTCGGCCGCGACCGCTACGGCGCGTTGCTGACGCGGCAGCGCGAGCTGCTGCGAGAGGCGGTCGAGACGGGCGGCGGCGCCGAGGTCGACGCGACCGGAGACTCGCTCCTCGGCGTCTTCGTGAGCGCGGCGGGAGCGACGGCGGCGGCGGCGGCCGCGCAGCGTTCGCTCGCGGCCGAGCGGTGGCCCGGGCAGGCGGAGGTGCGCGTGCGGATGGGGCTGCACACCGGCGAGGCGACGGTCGGCCGCGACGGCTACGTCGGGATCGCCGTCCACCGCGGTCGGCGCGTCTGCGAGGCGGCGCACGGCGGGCAGATCCTCGTCTCGAGCGCGACGCAGGCGATCGTCGCCGCCGACCCGCCGCACGGGATCGGGTTTCGAGCGGTCGGCGAGGTGCGGCTGGCCGGTTTCGAGCAGCCGGAGCCGCTGTTCCAGCTCGTCGCGGACGGGTTGCCCGAGGTGTTCGCCGAGCCGCGGGCGGCGCGTCCATGGCGGGACGAGCGGCCGGCGCTGCTCGAACGTGCGGAAGAGCTGGCCGCGGTCGACGGGGCGATCGCCGGTGCCCGGAGCAGGGTCGGGAGGCTGGTCGTGATCGAGGGGCCCGCGGGAATCGGGAAGACGTCGCTCCTCGCCGAGGCGCGGGCACGTGCGAGCGGCTCCGGCCTGACGGTCCTCTACGCGCGCGCGAGCGAGCTGGAAGCCGCGTTCTCGTTCGGGATCGTCCGGCAGCTGTTCGAGGCGGCGGTTGCGGCGGCGTCCACGGAGGAGCGGCCGAGGCTGCTCGGCGGCGCCGCAGCGGCGGCCGCGCGCCTGTTCGGATCCGGCGAGCGCGTGGAGGGCGGCGAGGAGGACGCCTTTGCGCTCCTGCACGGGCTCTACTGGCTGACGGCCAACCTGGCGGAGTCCCGGCCGCTCGCGCTCGCGCTCGACGACGTGCAGTGGGCCGATCAGCCCTCGCTGCGCTGGCTGGCGTACCTGGCGCGGCGACTGGAGGGCTTGCCCGTCTGCGCCCTGGCGACGGTGCGACCGGTCGAGGACGAGCAGCCGCTGCTCAGCGAGCTGCTCGCGGATCCCGCGACCGCGATCGTTCGCCCGACGGCCCTCAGCGCGCCGTCGGCCGGCGAGCTCGTCCGGCAGGAGCTCGGCACCGACGCCGAGGAGGCGTTCAGCCTGGCGTGTCATCACGCGACGGGCGGGAATCCGCTGCTCCTGCGCGAGCTGCTGCGAACGCTGGCGAGCGAGGACGTGCCGCCGGCCGCGGCGTCGGTGGCGATCGTCGAGCGGCTCGCTCCGGACGCGGTGACCCGCTCGGTGCGCCTGCGGCTGGGGCGCCTGCCGACCGACGCCGCGCGACTCGCGCGCGGCGTCGCCGTGCTCGGCGACCGGGTCGAGCGCGAGCAGGCGGCCGCCCTGGCCGGGCTCGAGCGGCGGCTGGTCGCGCCGGCGGCGGCCGCGCTCGCCCGCGTCGACCTGCTGCGGCCGGAGCCGCCGTTCTCGTTCGTGCACCCGCTCGTCCGCAACGCGGTCTACGAGAGCATCCCGGCGCAGGAGCGCCAGGCCGAGCACGCCCGTGCCGCCGAGCTGCTCGCCGAGCTGAGCGCACCGCCGGAGCAGATCGCGGCGCAGCTCCTGCTCGCACCGCCCGAGACCGTGCCGCGCGCGGTCGAGCTGCTGCGCGACGCCGCCGACCGCGCCACACGCGAAGCGGGGCTCGAAAGCGCGGTGCGCTACCTGACGCGGGCGCTCGAGGAGCCCCTGGAAGACAGCGAGCGGGGAGAGCTCCTCCTCGAGCTCGCGGCTGTCGAGGCGAACGTCGGCGCGCCGACCGTGATCGCGCACCTCCGCGACGCCCTGTCGCTCGTGCGCGGGCGAGACCGCCAGGCCGAGGCGTCGCTGGCGCTCGGGCACGCCCTCTACTGGGCGGGCGAGGAGGAGGAGGGCGTCGAGGTGGTGGAGCGAGCGCTGGCAGATGGCGCGGAGCTGGACATCGGGCTGCGGCACCGGCTGGAGGCGGAGCTGGTCGGCAACGCGACGCGGCTCCCGTCGCAGTACGTGCGCGCACGGGAGCGACTCGCGGAGCTCGACGTCTCGGTCGACGACGGCCCCGGAGCGAGGTTCCTGCTCTGCGCGCAGGCCTACCACGAGGCCGTGGGCGGCGGCGACGCCGCGCACGCCGCCGCGACCGCGCTCGCAGGTCTGACCGCGATGTCCGACGAGGAGCGCGCGCGCAACTACACCGGAGGCGCGTACGCGCTGCTCCACACCGACCGGCTCGACGAGGGCATCCGCCTGCTCGACGCGACGCTCGCCGACGTACGGCGGCGCGGCGCCGTCTTCCACTTCTCCAGCCTCTCGATGACCCGCGCGATCTTCCAGTACGCGCGCGGTGCGCTCAACGAGGCCGAGGCGGACGGCCGCGCCGCGCTCGAGGCCCTCCCGCACCGCAACGTCTGGTTCCGGCCGGCAACGCACGGCTGGCTGGCCCTGATCCTCGTCGAGCGCGGCTCGATCGACGAGGCGGCGGGGCTGATCGACTCGGCCGAAGCGAGCGTTGCGCCGGACGCGTTCTCGCGGACGCCGCTGCTGCGTGCCCGCGCGCTCGTCGCGTCCGCCCGCGGCGACCACCGCGCGGCGCTCGCGCACGCGCACGCGCTCGGGGAGGCGCTGACCGCCTTCGGCCACACCAACCCGCCCGCCTCCTACCCGGCCTGGCGCTCGCTCGCCGCGCTCGAGCACCACGCGCTCGGCGAGACACCGGACGCGCTCGCGCTGGCAGAGGAAGAGGTCGAGCTCGCCCGCGCCTGGGGAGCGCCACGCACGCTCGGCCGGTCGTTACGGATCCTCGGCCTGATCCAGGCCGGCGGCGACGGGATCGCTCGCATCCGCGAGGCGGTCGCGGTGCTCGAGCCGTCGCCGGCGCGGCTCGAGCACGCCCATGCACTCGCCGACCTCGGCGCGGCCCTGCGCCGCGCCAACCACCGTGCCGAGGCGCGCGACCACCTCCGGCAGGCGCTCGAGCTCGCCGAGCGAAGCGGCGCCACCCGCCTCGCCGAGCAGGCTCACGAGGAGCTGATCGCCACCGGAGCCCGCCCCCGCCGGACCGTCCGGACCGGAGCGGCCGCGCTCACGCCGAGCGAGCGCCGGATCGCCGCGCTCGCCGCGGAGGGGATGTCGAACCGCGACATCGCCCAGGCGCTGTTCGTCACGCTCCGGACCATCGAGATGCACCTCTCGAACGGCTTCCGCAAGCTCGGCGTCTCCTCGCGCACGCAGCTCGCCACGGCGCTCGCCGAGGGCGACGCGCCGCTCGCCGCCGGCGCCTGAGCAAAGCCTGCGGTTGTTCCTTCGGTCGCGCCACGTGGCCGCCGGGCCCGCTGCAGCGCATCCTCGTCGAAGCGCAGACGAAGGAGGGATCGAGATGACCGAGCTGGCACACCGCTGGGCGAACGAGACCGTCACCTACTCCGTTCCGGGCATCAGCTGCGGCCACTGCCGCGCCGCCGTCACCGCCGAAGTGGCCGCCGTCGCCGGCGTCGTCTCGGTCGAGGTCGACCTCGACACGAAGCTCGTGCGGATCTCCGGCGCGAACCTCGACGACCCGGCGCTCGTCGCCGCGATCGACGAGGCCGGCTACGAGGCGACACGGGCATGACGACCCGCTGGATCCGCCGCGCCTGGCGCTACCTGGTCGACCGGCCGCTCGTCTGACTTGACACGGTGCGCGACAGCTGAAAAAGTGCCGTCGCCAAGTCCCTGTGAACCCTCGGGTTTGCGGGGACTCGGCATTTTCAGGGGGGAGACGATCTGCGGGCCTTCTCCGTCCGCGCGCACAGTAGGCTTGCGGCTCCGTGACAGGGCTCCACCTCACGGCCCGATGAGGAACCGGCAGGTCACGCTTGCGACGCGGCCCGTCGGCTTCCCGACGGAGACCGATTTCGCGATCGTCGAGGTCGAGGCGCCCGAGCCCGGTCCGGGCGAGGTGCTCGTCCGGACGCGCTTCGTCTCGCTCGACCCCTACCAGCGTGGACGCATGTCGGCGGCGCGGTCCTATGCGCCGCCGCTCGAGCTCGGCGACGTGATCACGTCGGAGAACGTCGGCGAGGTCGTGCAGTCGAACCACCCGCGGCTCCGCGAGGGCGACCTGGTCGCCGGCTACCTCGGCTGGCAGGAGTACCCAACCGCGCCGGCTCGGCGGCTCCGCCTCCTGCCCGCGGGGCTCGAGCCGACGTCGCTCGCGCTGCACGCCGTCGGCATGACCGGCCTGACCGCGTACTTCGGCCTCTTCGACGTCGGCCGGCCGCGTGCGGGCGAGACCGTCGCGGTCTCCGGAGCGGCAGGTGCGGTCGGCCAGATCGTCGGGCAGCTCGCGAAGCTCTCCGGCTGCCGCACCGTCGGGATCGCGGGCGGCGCCGAGAAGGTCGGCTACCTCGCCGAATACGGGTACGACGTCGGCATCGACCATCGGGGCGACGACGTCCCGGCCGCGCTCGAGGACGCGTGCCCCGACGGCGTGGACCTGTACTTCGACAACGTCGGCGGCGAGCTGACCGACCTCGTCGTCCGCCGGCTCGCGCGTCACGCGCGCGTCGTCGTGTGCGGACAGAGCTCCCAGTACAACCTGAGCGAGCCCGAGCTCGGGCCGCGTCAGCTCGGGCTCCTGATCGTCCTGCGAGCGCGCATCGAGGGCTTCCTCGTCAGCGACTACGAGCAGCGCTTCGACGAGGGCCTCGCGCAGCTCGGTCGGTGGGTCGCCGACGGCACCCTCCGCTACCGGGAGGACGTCACCGCCGGGCTCGAGAACGCGCCGCGGGCCTTCATCGCGATGCTCCACGGCGAGAGCCGCGGCAAGGTCCTCATCCGGATCTGAGATCGTGAACCTGCGCGACACGCCGGACGAAGCCCGCTTCCGCGCCGAGGTGCGGGCGTGGCTGGGCGCGAACATCCCGGCGGGACTGCGCGGGCGAGAGGACGTCGGGCTCGCGCGGGCGTGGAGCCGGAAGCTCCACGACGCCGGGTACGCGGGGCTGACCTGGCCGAAGGAGTACGGCGGCGCCGGCGCGCCGCTCAGCCACTACGCGATCTTCCTCGAGGAGGCGGCGGTCGCCGAGGCTCCCTCGCACCTCGGCGTCATCGGTCTCGGCATGGCCGGGCCGACGATCGTCGCGCACGGGACGGAGGAGCAGAAGCGGCGCTACCTGCGCAGGATTCTCAGCGCGGAGGAGATCTGGTGCCAGGGGTTCTCGGAGCCGGGCGCCGGCTCCGACCTCGCCGGCGTGCGGACCCGCGCCGACCGCCGCGGCGACGCGTACGTCGTCAACGGACAGAAGGTGTGGTCGTCGTTCGCCCACATCGCCGACCGCTGCCTCCTGCTCGCGCGCAGCGACCCCGGGTCGGAGCGCCACGCCGGGTTGACGTACCTGCTCGTCGACATGCACTCGCCCGGGATCGAGGTCCGGCCGCTGCGCCAGCTCACAGGCACGGCCGAGTTCAACGAGATCTTCTTCACCGACGTCGAGGTCCCCGCGGAGAACCGCCTCGACGAGGAGGGTCGAGGTTGGACGGTCGCGATGACGACGCTCCTCCACGAGCGTGGCACGCTCGGGTTCGCGCTCGCCGGCAGGCTCGAGGTGGAGGTGCGGCGCCTCCTCGCGCTCGCGCGCGAGCGCCGGATCGACGACCCGCGGCTGCTCGACCGGATCGCCCGCGAGTGGATCGAGCTCCAGGCGCTCAAGCTGACGAACTACCGCTCGCTCGCCCGGCTGATGGAGACTGGCGTCCCCGGCCCCGAAGGCTCCGTGTCGAAGCTGTGGTGGTCGGAGCAGAACCAGCGCCTCACGAAGCTCGCGCTCGAGCTCTTCGGGCCCGAGGCGCAGGTCGCCGACGACTCGTGGCGCCACGCTCAGCTGCGGAGCCGCGGCAACACGATCGAGGCCGGCACCTCCGAGATCCTCCGCAACATCGTCGCCGAGCGCGTCCTCGGGCTGCCGCGGAGCCGCTAGATGGACTTCTCCTTCACCCCCGAGCAGGAGCAGCTCCGACGCGAAGCGCGCGACTACCTCGCCGACCGCTATCGGGTCGAGCGGGTCGCGGAGCTGGCCGACTCGGCCGAGGGCTGGGATCCGGCCTCGTGGCCGGAGCTCGCGGAGCTCGGCTGGCTCGGCGTCACGGTCGCCGAGGAGCGGGGCGGCGCCGGGCTCGGGTTCGTCGAGCAGGCGATCCTGCTCGAGGAGCTCGGCCGCGCCCTCTACCCCGGTCCGTACCTCTCGACGGTGGCGCTCGCGCTGCCGGCGCTCGGGCCGGACGAGCAGGCGGCCGTGGCGGCCGGCGGCGCGCGCTGGTCGGCGGAGGTCGACGGCCTCGTGCCCGACCTGGCGCTCGTCGAGCAGGTCGTCACCGACGGCGGGGCCGCGCCTGCCGAGGGCGAGACGCTCGACACGACGGACACGACGCGACGTCTGGGGCGCCTCGCTCCCGGCCCGCGCACACCGCTGCCGGGCGCGCTCGACCGTGCGCGCGCCGGCGCCGCGCTCGCCGCCGAGGCCGTCGGGGTCGCGCGGCGCGCGCTCGAGCTGGCCGTCGAGCACGCGACGGCGCGCGAGCAGTTCGGCCGGCCGATCGGCGTCTACCAGGCGATCTCGCACCCGCTCGCGACGTCCTACGCGGAGACCGAGCTGGCACGATCGCTCGCCTACTGTGCGGCGTGGTCGGTGGACGACGACCCGGACGGGGCCCCGCTCGCCGCGGCGGCCGCGAAGGCGTTCGCGGCCGAGGCGGCAGTCGCGGCCTGCGAACGGGCGATCCAGGTCCACGGTGGCATCGGCTTCACCTGGGAGCACCCCCTGCACCGCTACTACAAGCGCGCGCAGTGGATCGAGGCCTTCGGCGGCTTCCCCTCGGTGCAACGCGCCGAGGTCGCCGCCGCGCTGCTCGGGTGAGGACCGCCCTCGTCACGGGCGCGTCCTCCGGGATCGGCGCGGCGTGCGCGAATCGCCTCGTCCGAGGCGGCTGGCACGTGCTCGCCGGCGTGCGCCGGACGGGCGACGCGCCGGCCGGCACGGAGGAGCTCCGCCTCGACGTGACCGACCCGACCCAGATCCGGGCGGCGGCGGATCGCGTCGAGCGGCTCGACGGGCTCGTCAACAACGCCGGGATCGTCGTCGCCGCCCCGCTCGAGGAGCTTCCGCTCGACGAGCTCCGCCGCCAGCTGGAGGTGAACGTCGTCGGGCAGCTCGCCGTGACGCAGGCGCTCCTCCCTGCTCTCCGCGCTGCGCGGGGCCGCATCGTCCTCGTCGGCTCGATCGCGGGCCGAAGCGCGCTGCCGTTCCTCGGCGCGTACGCGATCTCGAAGTTCGCGCTCGAGGCGATCGCCGACGCGCTGCGCCTCGAGCTGCAGCCCGACGGAGTCGACGTCGCGCTCCTCGAGCCGGGCACGATCGCGACGCCGATGTGGACGCGGCCCCAGCGGGTCGCCGAGCAGGCCTCCGAGCGCTACCGCCCGAGGCTTGAGGCGCTGCGCGCGACCGCGGCAGCGCGCGCGGCACGGGCCGCGCCGGCGGAGCTCGTCGCGGAGGCAGTCGAGCACGCGCTCACGGCGAGCCGCCCGCGGACACGCTACGTCGTCGGGCGCGACGCGAAGCTCCGGGCCGCGATCGAGCGTCTGCCCGACCGCGTCCGCGACCGCGTGCTCGCCCGCGTCCTCTTCGGCGGCTAGAACCTCCCCGCCGGGCGTCGTAGAGTTCGCATCCGTGAGAGGTCAGATGATGGAGTTCCAGCTGACCTTGCCGACGCTCCTGAGGCGGGCCGAGACCTACTTCCCGACCAAGGAGATCGTCACGCGGCGCCCGGACCGGAGCTTCCACCGGACGAACTACGGCGAGGTCTGCCGCCGGTCGCGCCAGCTGGCCGTGGCGCTCGGGCGACTCGGGCTCGAGCGGGGCGACCGCGTCGCGACCCTGTGCTGGAACCATTCCCAGCACATGGAGTGCTACCTGGGCATTCCGTGCGGCGGTTTCGTCCTCCACACGCTGAACATCCGCCTGCACCCCGCCGATCTCGCGTACATCGCGCGCCACGCGGGCGACCGCGCGATCGTCGTCGACCGCGCGCTCGTCCCGCTGCTCGAGGCCTTCCGCGGCCAGACGGAGCTCGAGCACGTCCTCGTCGTCGAGGACACCTACGAGGAGCTCCTCGCCGGCGCCGACGCGGACGACTGGCGCGACCCCGGCCTGGACGAGCGGGACGCGGCGGCGATGTGCTACACGAGCGGCACGACGGGCCGGCCGAAGGGCGTCGCCTACTCGCACCGCTCGACGATCCTGCACACGCTCGGGGTCGCGTGCGGCGCGCCGCTCGGGCACGCGCTCGGCGAGGCCGACGTCTTCCTCCCCGTCGTCCCCATGTTCCACGCGAACGCCTGGGGCTACCCGTACCTCGCGGCGATGCTCGGCGCGAAGATCGTCTACCCGGGGCCGCACTTCGACGCCGAGAGCCTGCTCGAGGACTTCGTGCAGGAGCGGGTGACGTGGACGGCGGGGGTGCCGACGATCTGGCTCGGCATCCTCCGCGCACTCGAGGCGAACCCCGGCCGCTACGACCTCTCGCACCTGAAGGGGATGCTCGTCGGCGGCAGCGCGCCGCCGCGCTCGCTGATCGCCGGCTTCAGGCGGCACGGGATCGAGATCTGCCACGGCTGGGGAATGACCGAGACGTCGCCCGTCGCGACGACGAGCATGCTCCCGGGCGAGCTCGCGAACGCCGATCCCGAGACGCAGCTCGACTACATCGCGCTGCAGGGCCTTCCGCTTCCGCTCGTCGAGCTGCGAGGCCGCGATCCCGACGGGCGCGAGCTGCCGTGGGACGGCGAGACGATCGGCGAGCTCGAGATCCGCGGCCCGTGGGTCGCCGCCTCCTACTACGAGACGCCCGAGCAGGCCGACCGCTGGACGGAGGACGGCTGGTTCAGGACCGGCGACATCGTCTCGATCGAGCCGGGCGGCTTCGTCCGGATCCAGGACCGCACGAAGGACGTGATCAAGTCGGGCGGCGAGTGGATCAGCTCCGTCGCGCTCGAGAACGCCCTCATGGGCCACCCGGCCGTGGCGGAGGCGGCCGTGATCGCCATCCCCGACGAGAAGTGGGGGGAGCGGCCGCTCGCCGTGGTCGTCCTCGCACCGGGCGGAGCGGCGACGCGCGAGGAGTTGCGCGCCTTCCTCGCGCCGGACTTCCCGAAGTGGTGGCTCCCCGACGGGTTCGAGTTCGTGGACGAGATCCCGAAGACGGCCGTCGGGAAATTCAGGAAGACCGCGCTGCGCGAGCTGTACGGACTTGCGCCTGAGCCGCCGGCGTCGCCCGTGCCCGGCGGCTGAGCCTCGCCAGAACGGCGCGGAGGACACCGGCCGCGAGCGGTCGCGGCGCGAGCTGCTCGCGAAACCACTCGTCGTGGAGCTCGGCGCTGGAACGGGGTGTCGTCTCCGGAGGCCTCATTCAAAAAGCACGATCGGTCGTTCTTCGATCTGGACAATACGAACGATCGTGCTACGTTGTCAAGTCGATGAGCGGCAACGGTCGCCGGCGACGATCCGACGGGGAACGCAGCCGCGCGGCGATCCTCGAAGCGGCGACGAAGCTCGCCACGACCGAAGGGCTGGAGGGACTCTCGATCGGCCGGCTCGCCGACGAGATCGGGATGTCGAAGAGCGGCCTCTACGCGCATTTCGGGTCGAAGGAGGAGCTGCAGCTCGCCACGGTCGAGACGGCGGGCCGGGTCTTCGCGCAGGAGGTCATCGTCCCCGCTCGCGAGCAGTCGAGGGAGGGCCTCGCGCGGATCGAGGCGCTCTGCGAGCGCTTCCTGTCCTACCTCGAGCGGCAGGTCTTCCCAGGGGGCTGCTTCTTCGACGCCGCGGCCGCGGAGTTCGACACCCACCCCGGCCCGGTGAAGGAGCGCGTCGCCGAGTTCCTGCGCGGCTGGAACGAGGCGTTTCGCAAGCATCTCGCGATCGCGCAGGCGGCGGGCGAGATCTCGCCGGACGAGGACGCGGCGCAGCTCGCCTTCGAGCTGCACGCACTACTTCAGGCGGGAAACAGCGGCCTGCTCCTGACGGGCGAGCAGCTCGCGCTCGAGCGCGCGCGCCGCGGGATCGAGGCGAGGCTGCGGGTCGCCGCCGCGCAGCCGGCCGCGGCCACGAGGTAGCGACGGGGATGCGGGCCGTGCTCCTCCGGGAAACGGGCCCGCCCGAGCGGCTCGAGCCGGGCGAGCTCCCGGAGCCCGTGCCGCGCGACGGCCAGCGGCTCGTCCGCGTGCGCGCCGCGGGCGTCAACTTCCTCGACCTGCTCGTGCGGCAGGGCCGCTACCCGCAGGCACCGTCGCTTCCGACGATCCCCGGTATCGAGGTCTCCGGCGAGGCCGACGGCCGGCGCGTGATCGCGCTCACCGGCGGAGGCGGCTACGCGGAGGCGGTGGCGGTCGACGAGGCGAGCCTGTACCCGCTGCCGGCGGGCGCGTCCTTCGAAGAGGGTGCGGCGTTCCTGCTCGCCTTCCTCTCCGCCTACCTACCGCTGACGCAGCAGGCCAGGGTCGGCCCGGGCACCACGGTGCTCGTCCACGCGGCGGCCGGCGGAGTCGGGAGCGCCGGGGTCCAGGTCGCGCGGCACCTGGGCGCGCGCGTCGTCGCGACGGCGAGCAGCGAGGAGAAGCGGCGCTTCGCGGCGGAGCTCGGCGCCGAGGCCGCATACGGCTACGACGACTTCGCCGAGCACGTGCGGGCGGACGTCGTGCTCGACCCCGTCGACGGCGACGTCTTCGAGGCGAGTATCGGCGTGCTGGAGCCGTTCGGGACGATCCTCGCCGTCGGCTCCGCGGGCGGCTGGTGGCGGGACGTCAGCCCGGCCCGGCTCGTCGGGCGCAACGTCGGCGCCCAGGGCTTCTACCTCGGACGGCTGCTGGGGCGCCGGCCCGAGCTCGTTCGCACGGCCGCCGACGAGCTCCTCGGCCTGTGGGAGCACGGCGCGCTCCGGCCGATCGTCGGGGCGACGTTCCCGCTGGAGGAGGCGGCCTCCGCGCATCGGCTGATCGAGGGGCGCCGCCATACGGGCAAGGTGCTTCTTGTTCCGTAGCGCGCTCGTCACCGGCGGCGCCTCCGGGATCGGCGCCGCGACGGCGGCGCTGCTCGAGCGCGAGGGCACGCGGGTCGAGGTGCTCGACCTCCGCGACGGCTTCGACGTCGCCGATCCGCTCGCGTGGGAGCGCGTCGGCGCCGTCGACCTCGCGTTCCTCAACGCCGGCGTCGCCACCGGAACCGGCGACGTCTCCGCGCTCGAGGACGAGGCCTACCGCCGCGCGGTCGCCACGAACGTCGACGGCGTCGTGCTCGGGGTCCGGCGCCTCGCGCGAGTCATGGAGCCCGGCTCGTCGATCGTCGCCACGGCGTCGCTCGCCGGCCTCGTCCCGATGCCGCTCGATCCGATCTACACGCTGACGAAGCACGCCGTGGTCGGCTTCGTGCGCGCGGTCGCGCCGCAGCTGGCCGAGCGCGGCATCCGCGTGAATGCCGTCTGTCCGGGCTTCGCGGACACGCCGATCGTCGGCCCGGAGCTGCGCGCTTCGCTCGACGCGCAGGGCATCCCGCTCGTGCCGGCCGAGCAGGTCGCGGCCGCGGTGCTCCTGGCGGCACGCTCGGAGGAGACCGGGCAGGCGTGGGTCGTCCAACCGGGCCGGGAGCCGATCCGGTACGAGTTCCGGGGCGTGCCGGGCCCCCGGTGAGTCAGCCGAAGCGCCAGGGTCGACCGGCGGCGAACTCCTTGAGGATCCGCCGGCTGACGACCATGCGGTGCACCTCGTCCGGACCGTCGTAGATCCGCCCGCCGCGCGCCATCGCGTACATCGCCGAGAGCGGCGAGCGGTCGGTCAGCCCGAGCGCGCCGTGCACCTGGATCGCGCGGTCGACGACGTCCCCGAGCGCTCGCGCGGCGTAGAACTTCAGGAGCGAGATCTCGACGCGGGCCTCGTCGCCGCGGTCGATCCTGTGCGCCGCGTCCAGCGTCATCAGCCGGCAGGCGTGGATCTCCGCCGCCGAGTCCGCGATCCAGTTCTGGACGGTCTGCTTCTCCGCCAGCGGCCCGCCGAAGGCCTCGCGCTCGAGGGCGCGGCCGCACATCAGCTCGAAGGCGCGCTGCATCTGGCCGAGCCAGCGCATCACGTGGTGGATCCGGCCCGGGCCGAGCCGCTTCTGCGCGATGCGGAACCCGTCGCCGCGCTCGCCCAGCGTGTTCTCGACCGGCACGCGAACGTCGGTGTAGGTCACCTCGCAGTGGGTCGACCAGCCGTGCCCGCGATGGCCGAGCACGGGAACCGGCTCGATCTCGAGGCCCGGCGTGTCGGCCGGCACGAGGATCTGGCTGGCCCGCCGGTGCGGCTCCGCCTCCGGATCCGTGATGGCCATCACGATTCCGAAGCCCGCGCCCTCGGCGCCGCTCGAGAACCACTTGCGCCCGTTCAGCGCCCACTCGCCGGCGTCCTCCACGGCGCGCATCCGGAGGAGCGTCGGGTCGGATCCGGCCACGTCCGGCTCCGTCATCGAGAAGAACGACCGGGTCTCGCCCTCGACGAGCGGCCGCAGGAAGCGCTCCTTCTGCTCCGCGGTTCCGAACTGATGGAGGATCTCGCCGTTGCCGGCGTCCGGCGCCTGGCAGTTGAAGACGAGCTGCCCCCAGACGCTGCGCCCGATCTCCTCGTTCAGGTGCGCGTAGGCGAGGAAGCCGCGCCCGGTCCCGCCCGCTTCCGGCGGGAGGTGCGGCGCCCAGAGGCCGGCGGCCCTCGCCCGGGCCCGGAGTGCCTGCACGAGCTCGTCCGCGGCCTCGTCCTCGCGGAAGAGCGCCGCCTCGTTCGGGTACACGTGCTCCTCGAGGAACGCCCGGTACTGCGCCCGCAGCTCGTCGAACTCCCCGCCCGGCGCAGGCTCCGCCGCCACCATCCGTCTAGCATCGCAGTTGTGCAGCCTGCGAGCCTCCCCGAGTGGACGGGCAGCCTCTCGGAGCGGCTCGGCATCCCGGTCGACTCGCTGCAGCTCCTTGCGGGCGGCGCCTCGAAGGAGGCGTGGGCTGTCGAGTCGGCAGGGTCTCGCCTGGTCGTCCGACGCGCGGCCGGCGGCGTCATCCACGAGGCCACGCTCTCGCTCGAGCACGAGTTCGCCGTGCTCGAGGCGGCCTTCGCGGCCGGCGTCAAGGTGCCGCGACCGGTCGCCTACCTCGGCCTGCTCGGCGGGCGGGAGGCGTTCGCGATGGAGCGCGTCGGCGGCGAGACGATCGGCCGCCGGATCGTGAAGGCCCCCCCGCCCGGGCTCGAGGCCTCGCTCGCGGCGGAGCTCGCGAAGATCCACGCGATCGACGCCGCGCAGTTGCCGTTCCTCGCCGTGGGGGACGTGCTCGCGCGGTTCGCCGCCGAGCTCGAGTCGGTCGGGGAGCCCCACCCCGCCATCGAGTACGGACTCCGCTGGCTCGAGGAGCACCGCCCGGGGCCGCTCGCGCCGGTCGTGAGCCACGGCGACTTCCGGATCGGCAACGCGGCCGTGTCGGCGGAGGGCCTGGTCGCGCTCCTCGACTGGGAGTTCGCCCACCTGGCCGACCCGCGCGAGGATCTCGCGTGGCCGCTCGTCCGCGCGTGGCGCTTCGGGGCGGACGAGCGCCACGTGGGCGGGATCGGCGAGGTCGGCCCGTACCTCGAGCGTTACAACGAGGCGGCCGGCAGGGACGTGTCCGAGTCGGAGCTCTACTGGTGGGAGGTGCTCGGCAACGCGAAGTGGGCGATCGGAGCGTTGACGCAGTCGCGGCGGCACCTGAACGGGCTCGAGCGCAGCGTCGAGCTGGCCGTGCTCGGGCGGCTCTCGGCCGAGATGGAGTACGAGCTGCTCGACCTGATCGAGAAGTCCCCGCTGTGAGCCACGACCGGCCGACGCCGGCGGAGCTCGCCGAGGCCGCCCGGGAGTTCCTCGAGCGCGAGGTCCTGCCCACGCTCGACGATCGGCGGCTGCGCTTTCGGATGCTCGTCGCGATCAACGGCCTCGGCATCCTCCAGCGCCAGCTCGAGAGCGGCGAGGCGGGCACCGACGCGGCGGAGCTCTCGGCGCGGCTCCGCTCCGGCGATCCGCCGTCGGCCGCCGAGCTGAAGGAGCACGTGGCCGCGAAGCTGCGCGTGGCGAGCCCGGCATATCTCCAGCGATACCGATGACCCGTCGGCGTCTCTATCTGATGCGTCACGCGCACGTGTCGTACTTCGAGGCGGACGGTCGACCGCGGCGCCCGGGCGACGTGCCCCTGTCGGACGAGGGCCGGGAGCAGGCGCGCGCCGCCGCGCAGGCGCTCGCCGGCATCGAGCTCGATCGCGTGCTCACGAGCGGGCTGCCCCGCACGCTCGAGACCGGGCGGGTCGTCGCGCCGGGCGTGGAACCCGAGGCCTGGCCCGAGCTGCGCGAGCTCGAGCCCGGCCGGCTGGCCGACATCCCGGACGGCCAGCTGGAGGCGGCGTTCACCGGAGCCTTCCGCGGCGCGGTCACCGACGAGACCCGCTTCCTCGGCGGCGAGACGATCGGCTCGCTCCTCGACCGTGTCCTGCCCGCGCTCGACCGGGTCGTCGCCGAGCCGTGGGAGACTGCGCTCGCGGTCCTCCACGGAGGGGTCAACCGGGCGATCCTGAGCCACGCTCTGACCGGAGCCCGGACGTTCTTCGGCGCGCTGGAGCAGGCGCCGGGCTGCATCAACGTCCTCGACCTCGGCCCCGACGGCTGGATCGTCCGCGCCGTCAACTACGCGCCGTCCGATCCGGTCCACGCGAGCGGCCGGGCGACGACGATGGAGCTGCTCTACGAGGAGTATCTCCCGTTTCGGCGCAGCCGTTAGAGCCGTTCGACGATCATCGCCATTCCCTGGCCGCCGCCGACGCACATCGTCTCGAGGCCGACGCCGGCCTCGAGCGTCTCCAGGTCGTTCAGGAGGGTGCACATGATCCGCGCGCCGGTCATCCCGTACGGGTGGCCGAGCGCGATCGCGCCGCCGTGCGGGTTGAGCTGCTCGCCGAAGGGGTCGATCCCGAGCTCGCGGCAGACCGCCAGCACCTGGGCCGCGAACGCCTCGTTCAGCTCGACGACGTCCACGTCCTCGAGCGTCATCCGCGCCTGCCTCAGCACCTGCCGGACCGCCTCGACCGGCCCCATCCCCATGATCTCCGGGTCGAGCCCGGAGACCGAGGACGCGACGATCCGCGCCCGCGGCGAGATGCCGAGCTCGCGCGCCCGGGCGTCGCTCATCACGACGACGGCAGCCGCGCCGTCGTTCAGCGGGCACGAGTTTCCGGCGGTGACGCTGCCGCCAGGCTTGAACGCCGGCTCGAGCCCGGCGAGACGCTCGAGCGTCGACTCCGGCCTCGGCCCGTCGTCACGCGAGACCGCGGGCGCTCCGTCGAGCGGGTAGGGCGTGAGCTCGCGCGCGAAGAAGCCCGACTCCTGAGCGGCGACCGCGCGCTCCTGCGAGCGCTGGGCGTAGCGGTCCATCTCCTCACGCCCGACGCCGAAGCGCTCGGCGACGTTCTCGGCGGTGAGACCCATCGGGATGTAGACGTTCGCGATCGGCGCGTCGTCGCCGAGCAGCGACGGATGCAGCTCGTCGGCGTCCCTCGGGTAGCCGTCGACCTGCGAGATCGACTCGACCCCGGCCGCGACGAAGGCATCGCCCTCGCCGGCCCGGATCGCGTGGAACGCCATCCGGATCGCCTGCAGGCTCGAGGCGCAGAACCGGTTCACCGTCGCGCCCGGCACCGTGTCCGGCAGGCCCGCCAGGAGCGCCGCCCGGCGACCGAGGTTCATGCCCTGGCTCTGCTGCGGGAACCCGCAGCCGACGAGGACGTCGACGATCTCCTCGCCGTCGAGCTCGGGCACCTGCGCGAGCGCGGAGCGGATCGCGAAGGCGACGAGGTCGTCCGGCCGGACGCCGGCGAGCGACCCCTTCCGCGCACGGCCGATCGGCGTTCGGGCGGCGGCGACGATGACGGCCTCGCCCATCAGACGAATGCGCTCTCGCCGGTCAGCGCCCGGCCGATGATCAGCTTCTGGATCTGGCTCGTGCCTTCGTAGAGCGTCGTCACGCGTGCGTCGCGGAGGTACTTGCCGACGGGGTACTCGTCGACGTAGCCGTAGCCGCCGTGCACCTGGACCGCGGCGTTCGCGGCGCGAACCGCGGTCTCGCTCGCGTGGTACTTGGCCACCGACGACTCGAGCGTGTGCGGCCTGCCCGCGTCGGCGAGCGCCGCCGCCCGCCAGGTGAGCAGGCGCGCAGCGTCGGCCTCGACCGCGATCTCGGCGATCAGCTCCTGGACGAGCTGGAACGCCGCGAGCGGCTTCCCGAACTGGTGGCGCTCGCGCGTGTACGCGAGGCACGCGTCGAGGCAGCCCTGCGCGATCCCGACGCAGCCCGCCGCGAGCGAGATCCTGCCGTTGTCGAGCGCCGACATCGCAACCTTGAACCCCTCTCCCTCCGCTCCCAGCCTGTTCTCGTCCGCCACGCGGACGCCGTCGAGGTGCAGCTCGGCGGTGTCCTGCGCGCGCAGGCCGAGCTTGCCCTCGACCTTGCGCGCCTCGAAGCCGGGCGAGTCGGTCGGGACGACGAAGCAGGTGATCCCGCGGGCGCCGTCGCCGCCGGTGCGTGCGAACACGAGCGCGAACGCCGCCCAGGTGCCGAGCGTGATGAAGAGCTTCGAGCCGGACAGCACCCACTCGCTTCCGTCCCGCTCGCCGCGCGTGACGAGGCTCGCCGGATCGGAGCCCGCGCCGGGCTCCGTGAGCGCGTAGCAGCCGAGCGCCGCGCCCGAGCACAGCCCCGGAAGCCAGCGCCGCCGTTGCGCGTCCGTCCCGAAGCGCGCGATCGTCTTGCCGACCAGGCCGATCGAGACGGAGACGATCCCGCGGACGGACGAGTCGGCGCGACCGAGCTCCTCGGCGATCAGCGCGTAGGAGACGGCGTCGAGCCCGAGGCCGCCGTGCTCCTCCGGGAGCGCGGCGCCGAGCCAGCCGAGCGCCGCGAGCTTGGCGACGATCGCACGGTCCATCGTCTCCGAGCGGTCCCAGTCGCGCGCGAACGGCGCGATCTCGCGGTCGCAGAACTCGCGCGCGGACGAGCGGATCAGCTGCTGCTCGTCCGAGAGCTCGAAGTCCATCGGCCCGCCGATACTGCCATGCTTGTGCCCGGTCGACAAACGATCGGCGCCGCAGGCGCCGTTTGCACCGGTTTCGTACCGCCGATTCCACAGTCGTCGCGTTGACAGCGACCGGCCGGCGGGCGAGGATCCTCCGGATGACGACGTCGGGCCCGCGGCTCGGCGCGACGGACGAGGCGGTCCTCGCCGCGCGCCGACAGCTTCTCTCCAACCTCCTCGGACGCGTCGACGAGCTCGCGGCGCACGCCGTCGCGGCGATCCTCGCGGAGATCCCCGCCTACGCGGCGGCGAGTCACGACGACACGCTCGCGCGGGACGTCGAGGAGCAGGTGAGGGAGCACTACCGGACGAACCTCACGGCCCTGCGCGAGGGTCGCAACGTGACCCTCGCGGAGACCACCTTCGGTCGAGACGCCGCGACGCGCCGTGCGCGGGCCGGGTTCGCGCTCCACGACTACCTGAAGGCGTTCCGGGTCGGTCATCGCGTTCTCTGGGAGGCGATCCTGGACGCGGCCGCCAGGACTCCGGCCGGCCTCGAGGCCGCGCTTCCCCTCGCCGAGCCGCTGATGAGCTACACCGAGATCACGAGCGCGCACGCGGGGCAGGCATACGTGGAGTTCTGGCAGTACGCCGTCGCCGACGCCGATCGTGAGCGGCGCGACCTCCTCGACGGACTGCTCGCGGCCGAGCTGCCGGTACACGGACCGCTCGCGGCGGTCGCTCACGCGTACGGCATCGACAGGGCCACGCCGATGGCGGTCGCGGCCGCCGTCGCCTCCGGCGACGCGCAGGCCGGCGCGACGCGTGCGGCCCGCCTCGCGATCGCGCGGAGCGCGCTCGGCGTTGCGTCGCCGCTCGTCGTCGTGCGGCACTCGGAGATCGTCGCCGTCGCCGCGCTCGGCCAGACCGCGGACCTGACGGCGACGTGCTCGGCGCTCGAGGCCGTCGAGGAGGGATTGCGCCGCGACGGCGTCAACCTCGCCGTCGGGCTGAGCACGCTCGCCCACGGCGTGGCCGACCTGCCACGAGCGTACGCGGAGGCCCGTACGGCACTCGAGACCGTCGCGCGGAGCGGCGGCGTCGCCGCGCTGCCGCGGCTGTCGCCGTTCGAGTACCTCGCCCTCCGGGCCGACGACACCGCCCTTCGGCTCGTCGACCCGCGTCTGCGCGCCTTCCTCGCAGAGGATCGAAGGCGCGGCGCCGTGCTGATCGACACCGTCCGGGCCTTCGCCGAGGCCGACCTGAACCTGCGGGCCACCTCCGCGCGGCTCGGAGTGCATCCGAACACGACGCAGTACCGGCTCGGACGCGTGCGCGAACGGGCCGGCAAGAACCCGCGGCGGACGCGCGATCTGCTCGACCTGCTCGTCGCGATCGCTCTCGAGGAGCGCGCGGAGGTCGCGGAGGTCGCGGATTTGTGTCGATCCAACAAAGAGGGCTGAGCGGGGTCGGCCTCCACCGACCCCGCTCGCCGTTGCTCAGAGACCCTTCGGCCGCGTGTCGACGAGCGAGCCGAACGGCGTGAACAGACCGTTGTTCCAGCGCAGGAGCCGCTGCTGGGAGATGGGGAAGTAGTCGTTCTTCCCCGTCTTCGTGACGACGCCCGGCAGCAGGAACGGGTTCGTCTTGTCGTTCATGTTCAGGACGGCGTTCATCAGGCTCTCACGCGTCGGGTTCTTCCCGGCCGCGCGCAGGGCCTGCACGAACGTGTACGCCTTGGCCATGCCGTAGAGGTAGAGACCGTTCTTCGCGTCGCCCGACGGCACGTACTTGGCCATGATCTGGCGGTACAGCTTCATGCCCGCGTCGTTGTCCCACGCGGGGTTCGCGGGGTCCTTCGTGTAGTACGTCGTGATCGAGTCGTTCACCTCGGCGGCGCCCGCCAGCGAGGTCGCGATCCCGAGGAACGTCGCGGTCCCGGAGACCGAGTTGACGAAGATGTTCGCCGGCTTCCAGCCGATCTTCGCCATCGTCGCGTACGTCCTGATCGTCGGCGACGGCGTCCCGAAGATCATCAGCGTGTCGACGCCCGCCTTGCGCAGGTCGATGACCTGGCTGAGCACGCTCGTGTCGGTGACCTCGAAGCCGCGCGTCGCGACGATCTGGCTCTTGTGGGCCGGCCCGAGCCCCGCCTCGAGACCGGCGATGTAGTCCTTGCCGTAGCTGTCGTTCTGGTAGATGACGCCGATCTTCGCGTTCGGCAGGTTGCTGACGATGTATCGGCCGTAGAGCGCGGCCTCCGCCTGGTAGTCGGGCTGCCAGCCGATCGTCCACGGGTACTTGTCGTGGTTGGCGCCCCATTCGGTGGCGCCGCTCGAGACGTAGATCTGCGGGACCTTCTGCTGGTTCGCGTAGGCGACCACCGCCTCCTGCGGCTCGGTCCCGAGCCCGCCGACGAGTGCGAAGACGTGATCCTGCTCGACGAGCTGCCGTGTCCGCTGGACGGTGTTCGCCGGGTTGTAGCCGTCGTCGTAGTACTTGAAGACGATCTGGCGACCCCCCACCCCGCGAAGACCGTCCGGCCCCTTCCTCGCGTTGACGTAGCTGAAGTACGCCTTCATCCCGACGGGAATCGGCGCGTAGCTGGATGCCGGCCCGCTCAGCGGGAACGTGCCGCCGATCGTGACGAGCCTCGAGGTGACTCCCGGTGTCGCGGCCGTGCGGGCGAAGGCGCCGGCGATCGCGACCCCCGCGACCGCTGCGACTGCGCCGGCGGCGAGTAGCACTCTCCTCATCTGTGCTCCTTGTCCGAGGTCACGCCTGGACGCGTGAGTTGTGACGACTGTACAACCGCTCACCCGCGCTTTTCAAGCTCGGAGCCAGGCGCTGGAGGAGCCCGGACGCGCCGCTCGGGATCACGAACAGGGCACCGAGCAGGATCAGCCCGTAGATGACGCTCGGCGCCCGGTTGTCGATCGACTCGGCCCACTTCGGCACGAACTCGATGAAGAGCGCTCCGAACAGCATCCCCTCGAGCGACCCGAGGCCGCCGAGCACGGCGCCCGTCAGCAGCAGGATCGAGAGCGAGACGGGGAACGTGTCCGGGTTCACGTAGGCGACGGCGATCGCGAGCAGGGAGCCGGCGACGCCCGCATAGGCGGCGGCGATCCCGAACGCGAGCGTCTTGTACCGCGCGAGGCTGAGCCCGGACGAGACGGCGGCGATCGGCGCCTCGCGCACCGCCCGGAGCGACCGGCCGAGCCGGCCGCGCGTCAGCAGCCACGCGGCGACGAACATCAGGCCGGCGACTCCCCACGTCAGGTACGAGAGCCACTCGTTCGTGGAGAGGGCACCGAATGGAGACGACGGAAGCGTCAGCGTCTTGCCGCCGCCGCCGCCGGTGAACCCCTCGAACCGCTTCGCGACGAGGACGATCGAGACGGCCAGGCCGAACGTGGCGAGCGCGAGGTAGACGCCGGAGAGGCGGAGCGCCGGCAATCCGAAGGCGAGGCCGAAGAGGCCCGTGACGACGCCCGCGATCGGGATCGTCCAGTACTCGCCGACGCCGTAGTTGGTCGAGAGGATCGCCGTCGTGTAGGCGCCGAACGCGAGGAAGGCTCCGTGCCCGAGCGAGATCTGGCCGTTGTAGCCCGTGAGGACGTTCAGGCCGATGATCGCGATGAAGTAGATGCCGACGAACGCGAACCGGTAGTTCAGGAAGTCGTCGAAGGCGTGCGGGAGCAGGACGACGAGCGCCGCGACCGCCGCGACCGCGGCCGCCCGGACGGCGACGCTGGCGAGCCGCGGCGTCAAACCCGTCTCACGACGACGCGTCCGAAGAGGCCGGCGGGGCGGACGACGAGGACGAGCAGGAGGACGGCGAGCGCGACCGGCAGCTGCAGCTCGGTCCCGATGAACCGGGCGTACGCGCTCAGCAGGCTGATCCCGATTCCGATCACGAACGCCCCGACGACCGAACCGACGGGGCTGTCGATGCCGCCGAGCACGGCCGCGGCGAACGCGTAGGTCAGGATCAGCAGCATGAAGTTGGGGTCGAGCTGGACCGTCGGCGCGGCCATCATCCCGGAGACCGCGCTGAGGACGGCGGCGAGCCCCCAGCCGATGCTCAGCATCAGGTTCACGCGGATCCCGAGCAGGCGGCTCGTCCCGGGCCGCAGCGCGGAGGCCCGCATCATCAGCCCGAGCGTCGTCAAGCGGAAGAAGAGGAAGACGAGCAGCACGCACGCGACCGAGACGCCGATCACGCAGAGGTCCTGGACGCTCATCACGACGCCGCCCGCGTGGAGGACCTTCTGTGGGAAGGGGCTCTCGAAGAACTTCACCTCCGGCGTCCAGATCCAGCCCGCGAGCCCGTTCAGGATCACGAGCAACGCGATCGTCGCCATCACGACCGCGAGCTCGGACACGTGCTCGAACGGCCGGATCACCACCTGGTGGACCGCGGCGCCGCCGAGAAACGCGATCGCGAGCGTCAGGAAGAACGCACCCCAGTACGGGAACCCGTGGTGGGAGATCAGCGCCCAGGCGACGAAGGTGGCGAACATTCCCATCTCGCCCTGCGCGAAGTTGATGATCCCCGTCGCGCGGTGGATCAGCACGAGGGCAAGCGCGAGCGTGGCGTAGATGCCGCCGTTCGCAAGACCCACCACGACGTGCTGGATGAAATCGGTCACGAGTCCAGCCTCTCCAACCGCGCGATCGGAAGGAATGCTCGCAGGGAGCCGCCGCTCTTGATCGCTTCGGCGTAGCCCGGCTTTGCCCGGCGGAGCCACGTCGCGCGAAGTCGCGTCACCCTGAGGGGAACGGGGCCCGTGGGGGAAACGTCTGTTTCCCCCACGCTCAGTAGCCCAGGTACGAGGCGCGGACGCGTTCGTGACGGCGGAGCTCCGCGCTCGGCCCGTCGAGCACGACGCGCCCGACCTCGAGCACGTAGGTGTGGCTGGAGACGTCGAGCGCGACGCTCGCGTTCTGCTCGACGACGAGCACGGTCAGCCCGAGCTCACGGTTCATCCCGCTGACGATGTCGTAGAAGTCGCGCACCGCCTTCGGGGCGAGTCCGAGGGACGGCTCGTCGAGCAGGAGCAGCCGCGGGCGCGCCACGAGCGCTCGCGCGAGCGCGAGCATCTGCTGCTCGCCGCCGGAGAGCGTGCCCGCCTGCTGGTCGCGGCGGCCCGCGATCCTCGGGAAGTACTCGACGACGCGCATGCACTCGCGCTTCGCCTCGCGCCGGTTGCGCTTCCACGAGGCGCCGAGCAGGAGGTTCTCCCAGACCGTGAGCTCCGCGAAGATCTCACGTCCCTCCGGGACGTGGGCGATGCCGAGCCGCGCGATCGCCTCGGGCGAACGGCGCCCGATCGCGCGTCCCGCGAAGACGACGTCGCCCGACTTGCGGACGACCCCGGAGATCGCCCGCATCGTCGTCGTCTTGCCGGCGCCGTTCGCGCCGAGAATCGAGACGGCCTGGCCCTCGTCGACGGCGAGCGAGATGCCGTGCAGGGCCTTGAACTGCCCGTAGCGAGCCTCGACGTCAGTCAGCTCCAGCAGCGCCAACCGCCGCGTCCTCCTCCTTCCCGAGATACGCCTCGATGACCGCGGGGTTCGCCCGCACCTCGGCCGGGGGACCGGTTGCGATCAGCCGCCCGAAGTCGAGCACGTGCACACGGTCCGAGATCCCCATGACGAGGTGCATGTGGTGCTCGACGAGAAGCATCGTGAGCCCGTAGTCGACGCGCAGCTGGCGGATGAACCGGGACAGGCCCTCGATCTCCTCGTGGCTGAGCCCGCCTGCCGGCTCGTCGAGCAGCAGCACCCTCGGGCGAGCTGCCAGCGCCCGGGCGATCTCGATCCGCTTCAGCGTTCCGTACGGAAGCCCGCTCGCGTTGCGTCCGGCGAGCTCGGTGAGACCGACGTACTCGAGCGCCTCCTCGGCGAGCAGCCGGTTCGCCCGCTCGTGGAACCAGCGCAGCCGCGGCTCGGCTCCGACGAGCACGTTCTCGAGGACGGTCATGTGCGAGAAGAGCGCGAGGTTCTGGAACGTCCGAGCGATGCCCGCGTGGACGATGCGGTGCGCCGGGAGGGCGAGGAGGTCGCGCCCCTGGAAGAGGACTCGCCCGGCCGTCGGACGGTAGAGGCGGGTGATGACGTTGAACGCCGTCGTCTTGCCGGCGCCGTTCGGACCGATCAGGCCGACGATCTCTCCTTCCTCGACCGTGAACGAGACGTCGTCCAGCGCGACGATGCCCCCGAAGCGCCGCGTGAGCTGCTCGATCGCGAGGAGTGACACGAGCCGCCGGATCATATTTCGTCGCCCGGCGGCGGCATGCCCCGGCTCGAGCTTCAGGTGTCCGCCGGCCGGCGAGTCGCACTCGTTCGCAGTCGAGCCTCCGGAACTGCTCGTACCGTCACGGCTGAAGCTCGGCCGGCAACGGCGGGCCTCGGGCGGGGCCGCCACGTCGCCGATCGTCTCCGCCTACGCCCTCGGCGGCGCTATGGACCGACCTTTCAGAACGAGCTCGAGTCTCGAGAGGCCGGCGGCGAGGGTCGATCGGCCTCCGGCATTCACGCGTCGCCCTGCGGGACGAGCCGCTGAGGCCGTTGCCGGGCGCGGGCGAGCGCGTTGGCGGTGAGGGAGCCCGCGACGCCGAAGAGGGTGGCGACGAGCGCGCTGATGACGAGCAGGAGCGCGGAGGCGAGCGAGAAGTTGATCGCGGTGTCCTTGCCGACGCCGAGCGCCAGCAGGATCGCGGCGGAGGCCCCCGCGTTGACGACTGCGCCGCCCGAGGTGATCGGAATGACGCCGGCAGCAGCTCCGAGGCAGATCACGGCGAGGGCGGTTGCAGGCGAGAAGGTGAGCCCGAGCGCCGCCAGCAGCGCGGCGGTGCCGAAGGCGCGGGTCGCCCAGCAGGCGAGCAGGTAGGCCCAGGCGGCGATGGCGCTCCGCCGTCCCTGCCGGGTCGTGTGGCGCGCGACGTGCTGGGTCACCGCGCGGAGGTGGCCGCTCCGACCCAGGAGCGGCAGGCGCAGCAGCCGGACGCCGACGACGAACATCGTGCAGCAGCCGACACCGAAGGCCACGACGATCAGCAGCGGCCCGCGGAGGGCGGAGCCGCTGGTGGCAGTGGCCGAGATCGAGAGTGGAAGCATCGCGATCGCGTCGATCATCCCGAGCGAGACGATCGAGAGCACGATCGCCTCGACCCCGACATGGACACCACCCAGCTTGCGCAGGACGCCGACCTTGATCAGGTAGTCGAGACGGAACGGAAGCACGGTTCCGCTCGCGGCGGCCGCACCCACCGAGGCGAGGCAGCGGCTCTGACCCGGGCACTGCTCGACCGGGAACAGCCGACGCCACCCACGACTCCGGAGGACGAAGCTGGCGAGGTACGCGGAGGCGGCCCCGGCGGTGAACAGCGGGTCGACGCCCGCGAGCGGCCAGCTCGAGCCCGTGAGCCGCCGGGCAAGCAGGACCGAGGCGGCGACGGTGAGCAGGGCGAAGCAGGCGCCGAGCGCTACCCGGGTCGGCCGCCATCCATCCTCGAGACGCCGGGCCGGGCTCAGCACGAGCATTCCCGACCGACGAGCGGGCTGCGACGCGCGTCGTGGTGACGAACCATCGCACTCTTTCCTGCCCTCCAGGCCGCAGTGGCCGGGAGGTCAGAGGGGTCGGAGAGCGAGTGGTGACTGACCTAGTGTAGCGGCGGACGTAAGCCCCGAAGGCGCGGAGGGCCGCAGGAGGTCGCGGCGTCACCGGTTGACGCACCGCGACGCGTCGGTTTCGGGTTACAGCACGTGGCCGCCGCGCGGGCGGCGGAGTCGCGCCCGGCGTTGCTCCGGCGGTGCGGCGAAGGACACGTTGACGGCACGCGTGTCGCCTTCGGCGACGTGTCGGTCGAAGGTCACCCGCTGGCCCCGACAGCGGTGTGGAGGCTGATGGTCGGGCAGGAAGCCGCTGCGGTCGACGTAGAGCCTCTCGTCGTTCTCGGTCTGGATCAGGCCGTAGCCCTTCTCGAGGTTGAACCAGAGCATCGTCCCGAGCATGGTGTCCCTTCTCTCGCCGTGTGGCGTCAGGCGACGCGGACCTCGAAGAACGCGATCGCGACGCACTGGCGGGCGATCAGCAGGTAGATGCCGGCGTGATCGACGCGCCGCCTCCGGGGGCCCATCCGCGAACTCAAGGTGGTGCGGTGATCGAGCGCGCTCGCGCCGAGCCGTCGCCCGTCGAGGACGGTGACGAAGACGACGCCGACCTGGTGGAGGGCACCGCGCAATCGCGGCGGCACGGCCGCCATCGGCTCAGCCTGTTCGAGGCTGCTCACGCCGCAGCGCTTCTCCGAGCTCGCCCTCGACGATGACGGTGACGGCGCACTGGCCGAGGTGGATGCTCAGCTGCCGGTCGCTCTGCCAGAAGGCCCGGTCGAACTCGTCCGGGCGGACGACGAAGCCGCTCTGTCGCGAGCCGACGTGGAAGAAGAGCGTCTCGACCGGTGCAGCGTCGGTGCGAAGCAGCAGCTCCTGCAGGCGCTCGTCGAGCTCGCCGCGGTCGAGACGCCCGGCGATCACGCCGGCGACGAACGGGGCGACGCCCGTACCGGAGAGGATGACGAGCACGTGGCGCCCGACCAGCGAGAGGAGCGCCTCGAGCGCCGCCTCGTAGTCGAGTAGCGTCGAGTCCGCGCGCTCGCCGCCGCCGACGAACCGGTTCATCGCCGGACTCCTGGCCGAGCGCCGCCGCCGGAGGCTGCTGCGTCGAGAGCTACCGGCCTGGAAGCGGGCAGCTCGTCGAGGCCAGACAGTCCAGCCTCGAGGGCGGCTAGCTCCGCCTCGTTCGGCCAGAGTCGGATCGTACCGCCGACCAGGCGAAGCGCCCTGATCTGCTCGCGAACGGCGTCGGCGTCGCGCTGGCCGAAGCGAGCGAGTGCCTCCAGGAGCCGATCGAGCTCGTTGGGCCGCAGCGAGACGAGCTCCTCGCCGGCTGCGAGCGCCGTCCGGCCGTCGGCCATCGTCACCGCTCGCGCCGTGCTGTGGGGACTCGTGGTCTCGCCTTCATCCGCGCCTCCTCCCCGCCGCCGCGGACGGCAGCCGCGGGTTGATACTCGATGCACTCGGCCCGGTGTGGCAGTCGAAGAGGAAACGAAGAACCTCGACGGCGACCGCAAAGATCCACGCGCCGCACCAGTGTCGCACAGATCCGCGTGAGGGCACGGGCCGCGAGCGGGTGCTAGCCTGATCAGACCATCTGAGCGAGTACCGGACGCGCGCGCTGCGCCTCCTCTGCCCGTTCCTGAGTGCAGAGGAGGTGTTACAGCTATGGCAACCGGAACCGTCAAGTGGTTCAACGCGGATAAGGGCTACGGATTTATCGCCCCCGACGAGGGCGGTAAGGATGTGTTCGTCCATCACAGCGCGATCGCCGGCGAGGGCTACAAGTCGCTCGCCGAGAACGCGAAGGTCCAGTTCGAGTCAGTGCAGGGCGAGAAGGGCCCCGAGGCGAAGAGCGTCACGCTCGCGTCGGCGTAGATACACCCACGGCGGCTGCCGGGTCGGCGATCCGGCAGCCGCGTGTTTCCATCCGGCGAGACGAGGAGGGCCATGGCTTCGAGGAATCCCCAGACGATGGCAAAGCGGGCACGCGAGCAGGCGGTGCGGGAGCGCCGGGATCGCAAACGGGCGAAGAAGGCGGAAGCAGCCGCCGAGCGTCTCGCCGCGCGGCAGGCACCTCCGGAGGAGGCACCCGGCGAGGAAGACCAGTCTGAGCCGGACGCCCCCCAGCTCGTGCAGCCTCGGCAACCATGAAACCCACGCGTGCGGATAGCTCAGCCCGCTCACACCTGCGGCTGACATCCGCGCCAGACGAACCCCCGCCGCCAACTCTGGAGGTTGGCGACTTCGTCGTCTACGCCTCCCACGGCATCGGCTGCGTAGAGGCAACGCGCGCCGCCCCAGGAGATCTCACGGATACGGTCGTGCTCGTCTTCGAGAACGGCTTACGGGTGACGTTCCCGGTCGCTCGCGCCCGCGGTGCGCTGCGCGCGCTGGCCTGCGACGACGAGCTCGAAGCCGTGCGACAAACATTGCAAGCCGACCCGTCGCCGAGGATGGAACCCTGGACGAGGCACTTCCGTTCACTGCGCGAAAAGGTGACGTCCGGCGGGGTGATCGGCCTCGCCGAGGTCGTTCGCAACGGCCTGCACCGCGAACGGCACCTCGCCGTCGGTTCGGGGGGCCGCGTGGTCGCGGCGACCGGCGAGCGCAGTCTGTACCTCCAGGCTCGCAAGCTGCTCGGCGCCGAAATCGCCCACGTTCGCGAGATCGCCGCTGCGGAGGCCGATCTCTGGATCGTCGAGCAGATCGACCAGCACTCCAGCGCCGGCGAATCGCCGAAAGCTCTCTGACACCGATCTCTGCGGGCGGAGCCCTCGACGACGCCGCGGGAGGCTACCCGTCCGTGCGGTGCTGTCGCAGGGCTCCGCCGAGGGCGGCTGCGATCGCGTCGGGCGCCGGCGGGCAGCCGGGGATGCGGAGGTCGACGGGTACGAGCTCCTCGAGCGGGCCGGCGAGCTGGTCGGCCTGACCCAGGACGCCGCAGCCGAGGGCGCAGTCGCCGAAGGCGGCGACGAGGCGGGGCTCGGGCATCGCCGCGTAGGCGGCGAGAAGCGGCTCGCGCATCCGGGTCGTGACGGCGCCGGTGACGAGGAGGACGTCCGCGTGGCGGGGGGAGGCGACGAAGCCGAAGCCGTAGCGCTCGAGGTCGTAGTACGGGCTCGTGGCGAGGGTGAGCTCGTGCTCGCAGCCGTTGCAGGAGCCTGCGTCGACGTGGCGGACGGCGAGGCTGCGCCGGCGTGGCGCCTGCAGGTCGAGGTCGCGGCGGAGGCGGCGGAGGTCGCGGAGCAGGGCGAGCATCAGCGGTCGGCGCAGGCGTAGCAGAGTTCGAAGCTCTTGTTGATCAGCGGGAAGTCGGGCAGGAGGTTGCCGGCGGCGGCGTGGGCGACGACGGGCCAGTTCGCGTAGGCGCCGGTGCGGAGACGGACGCGCTCGAGCCTGTGGCCTGCCCGCTCGACGACGCAGAGGGTGGCGCCGCGGGGGCTCTCGACGCGACCGACGCCGAGCGGAGCCTCCGCGCCTCCCGGCTCGGCGGCGCACGGCTCGAGCGGGCCTGTCAGGAGCCGGCCGAGCACGTCGAACGACTGAAGGAGCTCGACGGCGCGCTGCTCGAGCCGCGCCTGGACGTCGCCGGCAACACGGCGCGGAGCGACGGCTTGGAAGCCGTCGTAGGCCAGTCGGTCGGCGGTTGCGCGGACGTCCTCGGCGACGCCGCTGGCTCTGGCGGCGGGTCCGACCGCGCCGAGGGCGAGGGCGTCCTCGCGCGTAACGACGCCGACGTCGGGGAGCCGGTCCTGGAAGGAGCCGTTGAAGAGGAGCTCGCGCCAGGCGCTTCGCGACTCGGCCTCGATCCGCTCGAGCTCTGCGCGGGCTGCGACGATCGCGTCCCCCTCGATCGCGAGCGCGCTGCCGGCGACGGCGACCGTGCCGAAGAGGAAGCGGTGCCCGGTCAGCGTGGCGTTGAGCCGCCGCGCGCGCTCGGTCAGCGCGGCGAAGCGGTTGTTCCCGGCCGCGAGTCCGACGCCGGCGCAGATCGCGGCGATGTCGTTGAGGTGGCTCCAGACCCGCTCCAGCTCCAGCAGGATCGTGCGGACGCGAGCGAGCTCGGCCGTCGGGTGCAACCCGAGCGCCGACTCCCAGGCATGCGCGTAGGCGGCCGTGTTCGAGACGGCGCAGGCGGCGCAGGCGCGCTGGACGTAGGCGAGCCCCTCGTCCGCGGTCCGGCCCTCGGCGGCCCGCTCGAGGCCGCGGTGCTTGTAGAACAGGCGCGCGTCGAGGTGGAGGATCCTGTCGCCGACGACGTGGAAGCGGAAATGCCCGGATTCGATCACGCCGGCGTGGATCGGTCCGACCGCGACCTGGTAGGCGTCATGGCCGTGGACGGGCACCGTCCAGCGCGCGAGGTCGAGGTCGTGATCGACGAGCGGACGCAGCGGCACGTGGCCGTCGAAGGCGATCCCGCCGAGGTCGGCCGCCTCGCGCTCGTCCCACGCTGCCGCGGGCACGAGGTCGACGATCGAGGGCACACGCCCCTCGACGCTCTCGACGCGCGCCTTCCCGTCGGAGGAGACGAGCACCGTCCGGACGGTCGAGCCGGAGGCATGCAACCCGCCGAACCGCCAGCCTGCGGCGAGCGACTGCTCGACCCGGGCGCGGTAGCTCACCGGATTCCCTCCGCGAGCGCACGTGCGATCGAGCTGCCTGGCAGCCACAGCGCCGCGGCGGCGAGCGCGAGGAGCGCGGCGGCGGTCACGGGTGCGAGCACGGCCACGCCGCGGAGGCCGAGCGCCGGCGAGCGCTCGCGCCGTCCGGTCTTGCCGGCGAGCGTCTCGATCAGCGCCTGCGCGAGGCCGAGGAAGCCGAGCGCGAGCAGCAGCGCGGATGCGCCGGCGGCCCAGGGGCGACCGGCGGCGAAGCCGCCGGCGACGATCAGCACCTCGCTGGCGAAGAGCGGCGACGGCGGCAGACCCGCGAGCGCGCCGAGCGAGACGCCCATCGCCGTCCCGAGCATCGGCTCGCTGCGGGCGACGCCCCCGACCGCGTGCCCGGCGGCGCGCGGCTCGTGCGCGAGCAACGGCACCGCCGCGTAGAAGCCGAGCGCCTTCGCCGCCGCGTGCCCGGCGATGTGGACGGCGACGCCGGCGAGCGCGAGCGGTGTCCCGAAGCCGATCCCGAGCGCGATCACGCCCATGTGCTCCAGGCTCGAATACGCGAGCAGACGCTTCCAGGGGAGCGGCCGCCAGAGGAACGGCACGGCGACGGCGAGCGAGAGGAGCCCGAAGCCGACGAGCACCGAGCGCGCCGTCGACTCGCCGACCGCCGGCGCGAGCGCCCGGCTCGAGCGCCACGCGACCAGGAGCACCGCCGGCAGGAGCGCCGCAGAGAGGAGCGCCGACACCGGCGCCGGCGCTTCCGAGTGGGCGTCCGGGAGCCAGTTGTGCACCGGCGCCCAGCCGATCTTCGCGGCGAGCCCGGCGAGCAGGAGCAGGTATGCGACAAGCGTCTGCTCCCGTCCGGGCCGGATCCGCCCGAGGTCGTGCCAGGAGAGGACGTCGAGGCCGCCGTGCGCGCTGCCGGCCGCGAGCAGCACGATCCCGAGCAGGGCGACGCCGAGCCCGAGCGAGGTCAGGATCAGGTACTTCCAGCCCGCCTCGAGCGCCCGCGGCCGGCCGTTGAAGCCGACGAGGAGCGCCGACGCGGCCGTCGTCGCCTCGACCAGGAGCCACGCGCCGCCGAGGTTCCCGACGAGCGGCACGGCGGCGAGCACGGCCCAGAACGCGAACAGGAGCACGTAGTAGACGCGGTCTCGATGTTTCGCCCGCACGAGTCCGGTGGACGCCGTTCGGAGGTAGGCCGGCGAGACGAGCGCGCTTGCGAGCCCGATGGCGCCGATCACGCCGGTCAGGAGCCCCGCGGCCGGGTCGACGACGAGCCAGTGTTCGACGAGCGCGCGGCCGGGCCGCGCGAGCGAGACGGTCGCGAGCGCTCCGGCGGCCGCCGCGGCGACGAGCGCCCCGCCGGCGGCGACCCGGCCGACCGCGCGCGCCGGGACGGCGGCCGCGGCGAGCGCGGTCAGCGCAGGCGCCGCGACGACCGCGAGCGCGAGCGTCTCACGGCTAGTCACGCAGGCTCCGGAGCGCCGCCGAGTCGCCGCTTCCGAACTCGGCGAAGATCCGCTCGTGGAAGACGACCGCGACGAGCGCGATCAGGGTCAGGTCGAGGGCGACGCCGAACTCGATCGTCACCGACGACCCGCCGCCCGGGAGCTGGAGCGCGGCGAGCGCGAGCCCGTTCTCGACCAGCACGATCCCGAGCACCTGGAAGAGCGTCGCCCGCCTCGTTGCGACGGTCATGATCCCGAAGGCGGCGAGGGCGAGCACGCCACGCTCGGCGTTCCGGGAATCGAGCGCGAGCGAGGGGACGAGCCAGGTGAGCGCGAGCGCGAAGGCGACGGCGAGCCCACCGCGCGCCAGCGGCGCGATCCCCGCCCGCACCGGCCGCGGCTCCCGCGTCCGGGAGACGACCAGCAACAGCACCGCGGCGAGCGCGACCGCGCGCACGGCCAGCGCGGCGGCGGCGCCGCCGTCGGCGTGCACGCCGCCGCGCACCGCGAGGAGCAGTGCCTGCACCGTGACGAGCCCGACTGCGAGCGACCGGCGACGAAGGACGACGACGCCGAGCCCGAGCGCCACCACGACCCATACGAGCGCCCCGCTCACAGCTGCACCAGCCACGACGCGATGCCGAGGAGCGCCGCTGCCGCGCCGACCGCGAGCAGCCGCGGCGCAAGCAGGATCCGCATCTTCGCGACGAGCGTCTCGATCGACGCGAGCGCCGCGCACTGTGCCACGAGGACGACCGGGAGCAGGCCGAGCTGGCCCCAGATCGATGTCAGGTGCGGCACGAAGAGATCGGCGGCGAGCACGAGCACCAGCCAGTGCCTGGCCGCCGCCGCCCACTGGAGCAGCGCGAGGTCGCGACCGGCGTACTCGAGCAACGGCCCCTCGTGGATCATCGTCAGCTCCAGGTGCGTGTCCGGGTTGTCGACCGGCTGCCGGCCCGTCTCGGCGATCACGACGACCGCGTAGGCGACGGCGCCGAGCGCCAGCGCGGGATTCGACCAGACGGCGGTACCGGCCGTGCCGGCGACGATCCCGGGCAGGCTCGTCGTGCCGGCGACGAGCGCCGCGACCGCAAGTGAGAGCGCGAGCGTCCCCTCGACCGAGACCGCGATCGTCAGGTCGCGGCTCGCCCCCATCAGCGAGAAGCCGTTGGCGACATCCCAGGCGGCGGCCGCGACCGCGAACCGCGCGAGCGCGAGCAGCCCGATCAGCGCCAGCGCGTCCCGGCCGACGCCGAGCTGCGGCGCGCGGGCCGCGACCGGGACGAGCAGCGCCGCCGTCGCCACGCTCGCGGCCGCGACCGCCGGCGCGGCGCGGTAGACGGGCCCGGCGCCCTCGACGGAGACTGCGCTCTTCCCCCAGAGCCGCCGGAGCTCGCGGTACGGCTGGACGACCGACGGCCCCCGCCGCCCCTGCAGGCGGGCCTTCCAGTGCTGGACGAGCCCGGGCAGGAGCGGCGCGAGCAGCAGCCCGCCGGCGAGCTGCAGCGCGATCGACGCGACGCTCATCCGATGATCCCCGCCCGCGCGGCCGCGAGCAGCACGACGACGAGCACGATCAGGTAGACGACGTACGTCCCCAGACGCCCGGTCTGCAGTCGGCGCGCCTGCGCGGCGCCGGCGAGGACGAGCTGGACGGCCGGCCGGTAGAGGCGCTCGTCGATCAGCTGCGGCACACGGCCGCTGTACGACACGCTTTGGACGACGCCCCCGCTCGTCCGCACCTCGACCTCGCGCTCGGGCCGCAGAACGGCCTCGAGCACGAGCCGAAGCGGCTTCGTGAAGCCCGCGCTCGTCCACGCGAGTTGCGGCTCGACGAGCTGGCCGCACGCCCACGTCGGAGCCGGCGCCGCGGTCCGCCGGCCGCGGAGCGCGAGCAGCGCGGCGGTCCCGAGCGCGAGGGCGATCTCGCCGGTCGGCAGCGAACCCGTGCCCGGCGGGTGGAGCCCGACCGCCGTCGGCGCGTGCACGGGCCAGGGCGCGAGCCGGGCGAGCCGTCCGAACAGCAGTCCCGGAGCGACGCCGAGGACGACGCAACCGGCCGCGAGCGCGACCACCGCCGCCCGCATCGGGACCGCCACCTCGACCGCGGAGGCGACCGCACCGCGCCGCGGCGGCCCGAGCAGCACGAGTCCCACGACCTTCACGAAGCAGAGAACTGCGAGCGCGGCGGTCGCCGCGAGCGCGGCGAGCGCGATCGCGCCGGCCAGCCCGTCACCGATCCGCCCGTACGCCGGCACGTGCAAGAGCGCCTGCAGCGTCAGCCACTCCGAGGCGAACCCGTTCAACGGCGGCAGGCCGGCGATCGCCGCAGCGCCGAGCAGGAACGCGCCGCCCGTCCACGGCAGCCGCCGCAACAGCCCGCCCAGCCGGTCGAGCTCGAGCGAGCCGGCCGCCCGCTCGAACGAGCCGGCTCCGAGGAAGAGGAGCGCCTTGAAGACCGCGTGGTTCAGCGTGTGGAGCAGCGCCGCGCCGAGCGACAGCGCGGCCCACGTGTCGGCGCCGCGGGCCCGCATGACGAGGCACGCGCCCAGTCCGAGCAGGATGATCCCGACGTTCTCGATCGAGTGGAACGCCAGCAGCCGCTTCAGCTCGTGCTGGAAGATCGCGTAGACCACACCGCCCACCGCCGACAGCGCGCCGAGTGCGAGCACGACCACCCCGATCCCGAGCGGCAGCACCCCGAGCCAGTCGACGAGCACGCGCACGAGCCCGTAGACCGCGACCTTGATCATCACGCCGCTCATCAGCGCCGACACCGGCGCCGGCGCGATCGGATGCGCCCGCGGCAGCCAAGTGTGGAACGGCACCGCGCCCGCCTTCGTCCCCATCCCGAGGAGCGCGGCGAGCGCGATCGCGACCTGCACCCCCGAGCCGCGCGACACCGCCTGACCGTCGAGGGCGCCCACGTGGGCGGCGAGCAGCACCGCGATCCAGGTTCCGGCGCCCGCCAGGTGCGTCGTCGCCAGGTAGACGAAGACGGTCCGCCGTGCGCTCGCCTCCGGCCTGACCGCGAGGATCGTCGCCGCCGGCAGCAGTGTCATCAGCTCCCAGCCGGCGAGGAACGTCAGCGGATCGCGCGCACACAGCACCTCCGCGAGCACCAGCACGAAGACGCCGCCGAGCACCGCGGTGACGCGGCCGCGAACGGTCGGCTCCAGGTAGCGGCTGGCGAAGGCCAGCGCCGGCGCCGCGACCGCGCCGAGCGTCCCGAGGAAGAACCCCGTCAGGCCGTCCACGCCGAAGCGCGGCTCGAACACGCCGGAGAAGCCGCTCCCGGCCGCGGAGCCGGCCGCGAGCGCCCAGAAGCCGGCGAGCCCGAGCAGACCCGCACCGACCGCCTGCAGCCCGAGCGCCCGCCGGAACCAGGATCGCCGCGCTGCGGCAACTGCGCTGACGGCGATCGTCCCGACCGCCGCCAGCAAGAGCGCCGACGTCACCGCGACTCGAGCTCCAGCGCCTGCAGCAGCGACTGCTCGCTCGCCAGCCGGCGCGTGATGATCTCCCGGCCGGCCGCGAGCAGGTCGAAGACCCGCTCGTCCTCCACCGAATAGAAGACGCTCGTCCCCTCCCGCCGTGCCGACACCAGCCCGATCCGCCGCAGCGCAGCCAGGTGCTGCGACGTCCCGCCGGAATCGAGCCCCAGCTCCGACTGCAGCGCCCCGACGGACCGCTCACCGTCTTTCAGGAGCTCGAGCACCCGAACCCGTGCCGGATGCCCGAGCACCCGGAACAGATTCGCCTTGACCTCGTACACGGGCGGAGCGGCATGCGGCACCTGAGTATCTTAGAGATTTCGAAGAGAAGAAGAGCACATCTGATCTCGGACCGGGCCGCGAGCGAGGTTGAGCCGCCGCCGGCGCCGATCTGCGCGAAGCCGCAGGTGAGGAGCGGAAGGCCGGTGAACATGAGCCCCAGACCCCAGGCGGCGGCCGGGGTGAACGAGATCCTGCTCGGCGCGGGGGCCAGGCGACTCCTCGCGGCCGCGGTCTCGACGGAGCAGGCGGACACGGGGTTCCGCCTGCTCGGCCTCGCCGCGGCGCCCGGCCCCGGCCCGGTCGGCCCGCTGTCCGGGCGGGACGCCGAGCTCGCCGAGCTCGAGGCCGCCCTCGTGCGCGCCACCGCGACGCGCTCCGTCCAGCTCGTGACGGTCGTCGGCGACGCCGGGATCGGGAAGTCCCGGCTCGCGCGGGAGCTGCGCGCGGCTCTCGCCGGGAGGTGCCGGGCGCTCGTCGGGCGCTGCCTCCCCTACGGCGAGGGGATCGCGCTTAAGCAGGACGACCTCACGGACACAGCTCCGGCTGGGCCCGTGAGAGCGACGGTCCACACGACGACGACAGTCGACGCGCCCGCGCTCTCTGCCTACACCCACGGCGGTGATCGCCGATTCCACCGGCTCCGGTGAGGCGTCTATGAGCTCGCACGCGACGGGTCCTCTTCGACCGATACCTGGGCTCGCGGGCCTCAGAGACGACTTTCGAACGAAACCGATGAAGCGTCTCCTCCAGTGTCCTCACACCCTTGAGCGCGGTCCAAGCTGTCCGCAGGCCTCTCGGCGCGAGTGAGGAGGTTCGTTGGCCGGAAGTGCCGCGTGAGGTCGCGCCTGAAGCGTTGCCGGTGCGACGCGGCCGGTGAACCGCGGGTCATGACGGTGTCAGACGTGGTCGCGGGGGATTGTGAAGCTCCAGTCGTGGGTCAGGACGGTCTCATCGTCCTCCCGGGCGGAAAGGTCTGTTTGCACGATGAAGGTGGTCGCGTCGCACGTGAGCCGGGCGCGGGCGATCACGTGCGTTCGCCAGGCGTCGCGGCCGACCGAGATCTCGCACTCGCTGTGCATGGTTGCCGAGAGTGGGTCGTTGTCGACGATCGAGAATCTGTTTTCGACGCGGCCGCGGTACTCGAGGCCGTCCTGTAGGCGGTAGGCGTGCGCCCGATCGGCCGTGAGCTCGGCGCGGCCGCTGTCGGGATCGCGGGTGAGGCGCGTGTGCGCCCGGTCGTCTTCCAGCTGCTCGAGCGGTAGAGGTGCGCTGCCCTCCGCCTCGCCGAAGCCGAGTGCAGCGTCGGTGTCGCGTGGACGTCGCACGGGCAGCTCGAGGCGGGAGGCGCCGGCGACGAGGGTCAGGGTCACCGGTTCGGGCGAGGGCCAGGCTCTCGGCCAGCCGGTCGGCGAGACGCTGACCCGCAGCCGGTGACCGGCCGGGATCGCGCGACCGATCGCGTCGAGCCGCACGTTTGCACGCGTTCGCTCGCCCGGCACGAGCTCGCGCGGGGTTTCGTGCCCGTCCCGGTGCGCGAGGTTGAGCTGTCCGCGCGTGACGAGTGTGGAGACATCGTCAGGAGCAACGTCGCAGAGGCGGACCGAGGCGAGAGCAAGCGGACGGTCGGACGCGAACACGAGCTCGAGCCGGGCGCTGCCGAGCAGCTCGATCCGCTCGGGCAGCGGCTCAGAGGTGAACGAAAGCGCGTACCGGTCTTCTGCGGTCTGGTCGGGCGAGAAGACCCAGCCGCTGTCGAGCCCGGCCGTCTGCGCGCCGCGGATCGCGAGCTCCGCCTCTGCCGCAGCACCTGTGGTCAGGCCGCCGTCGGCGGTCAGCGTGAGCGCCTGTGCCTCGACGTTGCGGCTCGGCCAGCCGGGCTCGGCGACCCAGCGGCCCGGCAGCTCGTCGTGGTGGCCGGGCGCGAACGGCTCGGTCATCCACGCCACCAGGCGGGGCTCCCTGTCGATGCCGTTCTCGCGGCCCTTGAGCCAGCGGTCCCACCAGCGAAGCGACTCCTGCAGGAACCCGATCGCCGGCCCGGGCGCCGCTTGCTCCGGATAGGTATGCGCCCACGGGCCGATCAGCCCTTTGCGAGGGACGTCGAGTCCCTCGAGCAGCGCGAAGACCGGGTTCCGATACCAGTCGCTCCACCCGGAGACCACGTACACCGGGCAGCGAATCGCCGCGTAGTTCGCGGCCACGGAGCCCTGCAGCCAGTAATCGTCGCGCCGCTGGTGGCCGAGCCAGCTCTCGATGAACGGACGGGCTCCCTCCAGGCGGGTCAGCCACAGGTCGCGCCAGCCCTCGCCGACGACCGTGGGATCAGGAGGCCGCGCATCGTAGGCGAGCATCGTCGTGGCCCAGTCGAGCATCGGTTGGTGAACGCAGCCGCCGCACCAGTGGACGTCGTCCGTGTAGCGGTCGTGCGTGGTGGAGACGGCGATCACGGCCTTGAGCGCCGGCGGTTGCCGCGCCGCAACCTGGAGCGCGTTGAAGCCGCCCCAGGAGATCCCGAACATGCCGACCGCGCCCGAGCACCACGGCTGCGCGGCGAGCCACTCGATCACCTCGACCGCGTCGAGTTGCTCCTGTGGCAGGTACTCGTCGACGAGCAGCCCGTCCGAGTCGCCGCTGCCACGGATGTCGACCCGAACCGAGGCGTAGCCGTGGCCGGCGAGGTACGGGTGGCGAACGGCGTCCCGTGCCGCCGTCTCGTCGTCCTTCCGGTACGGGATGTACTCGAGCAGCGCCGGCACCGGTTCGTCCTCGGCGTCCTCCGGCAGCCAGATGCGTGCCGAGAGGCGCACACTGTCGGACAGCGGGATCCAAACGTTCCGCAGTTCGCGCACGCGCCGAGGAAGATCCCGACGTACTCGCACGAGCGAACCCTAGTCAGCGGCAGATGGCCTCAGTCCTGCCGCCGCGCGCGTTCACCATATCTCAACAGTTGGTGCTGATTCAAACCATCTAGGATCCGGGGGTTCCACGGTCGGCGGCCTCGCACGCGCTGCCGGCCGGCAACCGAGGGAGGTGGAGATGAGCACCACTCCGGCTGACGACCAGGCGACGCCGACGGCGACCCTCGACATGAAGCTCGAGGTCGTCACGATCCCTGTCTCCGACTTCGACCGGGCCGAGCAGTTCTACCGCAGCCTCGGCTGGCGCCAGGACGTCACCCCGCCGGGCTCCGGTATCTACCAGTTCACGCCGCCCGGATCCAGCTGCTCGGTCCAGTTCGGCACCAACCGCACCAGTGCCGCACCTGGATCGGCCCAGAACCAGTTCCTGATCGTGTCAGACATTCAGGCCGCCCACGACGGCCTCACCGGTCGCGGCATCAACGTCGGCGACATCTTCCACCTCGGCGCCGACGGCCCTGGCAGCGGCCCGGCGCCCGCGCACACGAGCTACGCCTCGTTCGCCAGCTTCAGCGACCCCGACGGCAACACCTGGCTGCTCCAGGAGATCACCACCCGCCTGCCCGGGCGCGTCGATGCGGACGACACCAGCTACACCTCTGTCGCCGACCTCGCCAACGCCATGCGCCGCGCCTCCGTCGCCCACGGCGAGCACGAGAAGCGTCAAGGAGGCGAGTACGACGTTAACTGGCCGGACTGGTACGCCAGTTACATGGTCGCCGAACAAGCCGGCACCGAGCTGCCGCAGTGAGCTCGGACTACGACGTGATCATCCTCGGCGGGGGCGCGCCGGGCGAGCACTGCGCCGCGGCCCTCGCCGAAGGCGGTCTTCGCGTGGCCGTCGTCGAACGTGAACTCGTCGGGGGCGAGTGCTCTTACTGGGCCTGCATCCCCTCCAAGACCCTACTGCGTCCCGGCGAAGCGGTGCATGACGCGCGTGAGGCGCTGGCGAGCGCCGAGGTCGACGTCGAGGCGGCGCTCGGCTGGCGTGACTTCATGGTCTCGAACTACTCCGACGCGGGACAGGAGCGTTGGCTCGCCGACCACGGCATCGACCTGCTCCGCGGCAAAGGCCGCCTCGCCGGGCCCGGCATCGTCGAGGTCGACGGCCGGCAACACACGGCCGAGCACCTCGTCCTCGCCAACGGCGCCGATCCATTCGTGCCGCCCGTCCCGGGCCTTTTGGAGCTCGACGACGTCTGGACGAACCGAGAGGTAACCGGCATGAAGGAGGTGCCACGCCGCATGCTCGTGCTGGGCGGCGGCCCGGTCGGCGTCGAGATGGCGCAGGCCGTTCGCCGCTTCGGCGGCGAGGTCGTGATCGTCGAGGGCGCCAAGCATCTCCTTGCCCGTGAGCCCGCGCCGCTGGGCGAGGCGCTCGCCGAGGTCCTGCGACGCGACGGTGTCGAGCTCGCGCTCGGCGCGCAGGCCTCCTCCGCACGGCGTGAGGGCGACGAGTTCGTGCTCGAGCTCGGCGACGGGAGCACGCTCCGCGGCGACCGCCTGCTCGTCGCCACCGGGCGGCGCCCGCGCGTCGACGACGTCGGCCTGGAGACGGTCGGCATCGAGGCAGACCCCCGCGGCGTCCCCGTCGACGCACGCCTACGGGCGGCCGAGAACGTCTGGGCGATCGGCGACGTCACCGGCATCTGGCAGCTGACCCACGTCGGCGAGTACCAGGGCGAGGTCGTCGCATCGAACATCCTCGGCGAACCCAGAGACGCGAACTACGAGGCCGTGCCGCGTGTCGTCTACACCGATCCGCAGGCGGCCGCAGTCGGCGCCACGGAGGCGGAGCTCAGCGCGACCTATGCGCTCAAGGACGTGCCCAAGACCGCTGCATACACACGCGCCTATGCCGAGTCGAACGGCTTCCTGACGCTGCTCAGCGACGGCGACCGACTCACCGGTGCGTACGCCCTCGGCCCGGAGGCGGGCGAGTGGATGCAGCAGGTCACACTCGCGATCCGGGCGCGAGTGCCGTTGGAGGTGCTGCGCGACACGATCCAGCCGTTCCCGACCTTCTCGGAGATCGTCGCCTTCACGTTGAAGGCGCTGCGCGCCGAGATCGCCGCACGGCAGCCGGTCGGGGTCCAGCCGTGAGCGACGGAGCACTCGCCGGACAGACCGTCGTCGTGATCGGCGGCAGCGCCGGCATCGGCCTCGAGACCGCCCGGCGAACCCGTGCCGAGGGCGCCGAGGTCGTCCTCGCCGCCCGCAACCCGGAGCGCCTCGATCGCGCCGCAAAGGAGCTTGGCGCGCTGAGCACGGCGTCGTTCGACGCCACCGACTTCGACCAGCTCGACCGGTTCTTCGCCGAGCTGCCCGCGCCGGTCGACCACGTGCTGTCCACCGGGAGTGGCCCGTACTACGCGCCGTTGGCCGAGCTCGACCTGGACAAGGCCCGCCACGATGTCGACGCGCATCTCTTCCTGCCGATCCAGATCGCACGCAACGCCCCGGGCAGGGTTCGCCCGGGCGGGACACTGCTGTTCATCGGCGGAACCGGCGGCCGCAACCCGTCTGCGGGCGTGCTGATCACCTCGCTTAGCGCTGCGATGGTCGGGCTCACCAGGAGCCTGGCGCTCGAGCTCGCACCCATCCGCGTGAACCTGATCGCCGCCGGGTTCGTCGACACGCCGCTCTCGGCGAGGCTTCTCGGCGACCAGCTCGACGCCCGTCGCGAGCAGCTCCGCGAGACGCTGCCGATCGGTCGGGTGGTGGGCCCGCAGGACATCGCCGCGCTCGCCGTCCACCTGATGGCGAACACCGCAGTGACGGGCGCGACCTACGACATCGACGGCGGCCAGCAGCTCGTCGCCGGCTGACCAGGGGAGGATGACCTTGTGGAGTTCCTGGTCGAGTTCGACGTCCGTGTCCCGGACGGAGCGCCCGAGACCGAATTCGAGGAGCGCGTGCGCGCCGAGGCATCGGCCGCAGCCAAGCTCGCGAATGACGGTTATCTCGTCCGCCTATGGAAGCCCCCTGTCGCACCCGGCGAAACAAAGGCGTTGGGCCTTTTCCGCGCGGACAGCGAGGCCGAACTCGACGGTCTGCTCGGCGGCCTTCCGCTCGCCGACTGGATCGATGTCAACGTCACCCCGCTCGAGCCCCATCCCAACGATCCGACGTCTGGGTCGCGGTGAGCCACCGACTTCCCGATCCTCGCCTGACGCAGGTCTACCGACTAGAAGCCACGCTCGGGGAGCCCTTGGATCTCGGTGACACCGCTGTGGGACGCCGCCGCATCGTGCCGTTGACCGGTGGGACATTCACTGGACCCGAGCTCAGCGGGCAACTGCTCCCCGGCGCCAGCGCCGACTGGCAGATCGTCCTTCCGGACGGCACCGTCCTCGGTGACGTTCGCTACACGCTGCAGACCGACGGCGGCGCACTGCTCTATGTGCAATCGAGGGGCGTGCGTCACGGCAGCGCGAAGGTCCTCGCCCGCCTGGGCCGCGGCGAGGACGTCGACCCGAGCGAATACACCTTCCGCACCTCGACGCAGATCGAGACCGCCAGCAGCGAGCTCGACTGGCTGAACAAGGGCGTCTTCGTCAGCGTAGCCGGGCGCCTGCCCGGAGGCGTGATCTACGAGACCTACCTGCTCGCGTGAACCACGTGCGCGAGCCGCAGAAAGTCGCGATCGTCACTGGCGCGTCTCAGGGCATCGGCGCCGGCCTCGCAGCAGCGTTCGTTCGTGCTGGTTACGGGATCGTCGCGACCTCGCGCTCGATTCACCCCTCAGAGGAGCCCAACGTCCTGACCGTGCAGGGTGACATCGCACACGCACAGACCGCTCAGCGCATCGTCGACCGGGCGCTCGGGCGGTTCGGACGGATCGACACCTTGATCAACAACGCGGGCATCTTCATCAGCAAGTCCTTCACGGACTACACGTCCGACGACTTCGCCGCGATCACCGCCGTGAACCTGGCCGGGTTCTTTCAGATCACCCAGCGGGCGATACGCCAGATGGTCGTCCAGGGCAGCGGCCACGTCGTCAACATCACGACCAGCCTCGTCGATCACGCCAGAAGCGCGTCGCCCTCGGCCTTGACCTCCCTCACGAAAGGCGGTCTCGCCGCCGTCACGCGCTCGCTCGCCACCGAGTACGCCAGTCACGGGGTCCGCGTCAATGCGGTCGCCCTCGGGGTGATCAAGACACCGGTCTACGACCCCGCGTCCTACGAAGGCATGGGCGACGTTCACCCCCTTGGCCGACTCGGCGAGATCGACGACGTCGTCGACGGGATCCTCTACCTCGAGCGCGCCACCTTCGTCACCGGCGAGACCCTGCACATCGACGGCGGCCAAGCCGCCGGCCACTGAAGCATTCACGAGATCGCATGCACGTTCAACCTCGAGGAGCTCAACATGAGTAGCGAAACCTCGACGGCGACCTCGGATGGCCCTTCCTGGACCCACCTCAGGCTCGACCGCCGAAGCCCCGCGCACTGGCGCGTGACATTCGACCATCCTCCGATCAACACGATCACGGCGACGACCGTGACGGAGCTCTCGGAGCTTGTCGATCTGATCGAAGGCAATTCGGAGCTGAACGTCGTCGTCTTCACGAGCGCCAACCCCGACTTCTTCCTCGCTCACTACGACACGGAGAGCGATCCGAGCAAGACGTTCGCGTTGCCGCCGGGACCCACGGGGATGCATCCTTGGCTCGATCTCACGGTTCGCCTGGCGCGCGCTCCGGTGGTCAGCATCGCTTCGATCCGCGGGCGTGCCCGCGGCGCCGGCAGCGAGTTCGTCCTCGCCTGCGACTTGCGATTCGCGTCACGTGAGAACGCTGTCTTGGGCCAGTTCGAAGTCGGCGCCGGTTTCGTGCCGGGCGGCGGGCCGATGGCCCGCCTTTCGAGACTGGTCGGGCGCGGCCGTGCGCTCGAGATCCTGCTCGTCGCGGACGACCTCGACGGCCCCCGGGCGGAGCAATACGGCTATGTCAACCGAGCGATCGCCGACGACGGGCTCGACGACGAGGTGGAAGAGATCGCGGCGCGACTCGCGCAGTTCGACCATGAGGCGATCGCGCGCACCAAGTCCTACGTCGACGAGGTGACGCTGCCACCCGACGGCGAGCTCGCTCCGGCGTTGACGGACTTCGTCCAGGCGTCGGGGCGGCCCGGGACCGTGGCGCGCGCGGCCAAGCTCGCCGAGCTCGGGCTCAACACGGACGGTGACCTCGAGCGCCGCCTCGGCAAGCGCGTCGTCGAGGCGGCGCCGGACTCCGACACCGTCACGTCGACAAAGGAGTAGAGGCCATGCGTCCCGACATCGCGCCCGGAGCCATGTTCCCCGACTACGAACTGCCCGATCACACGAACACCCCGCGCAAGCTGAGCGAGATCCAGGGCGACGACCCGATGATCCTCACGCTCGCGCGCGGCCACTACTGCCCGAAGGAGCACCAGCAGCATCTCGAGCTGGCCGCCAACTACCCGAAGATCAACGTCGCCTACACCCAGGTGGCCACGATCGCGACCGACGAGCACCACACGCTCCAGGAGTTCCGCAACTCGGTCGGCGCCCAGTGGCCCTTCCTCTCCGACCCGGAACGGGTCGTCCAGAAGGACCTGCACATCCAGGAGTACACCGACCCCGACAACGACCCGATGATCCCGCACACGATCGTGCTCAAGCCGGGCCTCGTCGTACACAGGATCTACAACGGCTACTGGTTCTGGGGCCGCCCGTCGTTCGTCGACCTCTGGCGCGACCTGCGCGACGTCTTCGCCGAGGTGCGGCCGGACTGGGACCTGAGCACGCCCGGTCTCAGGGAGAAGTGGGACGCGGGCGACCTCTCGCCCTTCCACGGCTGGGACAGGCGAGCCGCCCGGAAACCGTCAACCGTGTGATTGAAGGCGACTGAGGCAGCATCGTCCGAAAGGAGCAGGCATGGCCACGTTTCACTTCAACCAGACGACGACGCTCACGCCAGAGCAGTTCATCGCCGGGCTCACCGACTTCGGCCCCGGTCGCTCGGAGATCTTCGGCAACAGCGCCGACGACTACCTCGAGGTCTACTCGCAGGGAGCCACCGAGGCCGACGTGAAAGAAGGCTCGAAGGGCGTCTGGGAGCGCCTGCACTACGACTGGTCCGACCCGGACCGCATCGTCCTCACGACGACCGACTCCAACGCCTGGGGAGGCGCCTCGGGCCACACCTACACCTTCACCCATCTCGCCGACGGGAAGACCAAGGTGGATCTCGTCACCATCCGCGAGGGCAAGAACCTGAAGGGACGAATCCTCGGAGCCTTCCTCGGGACCGTGGGCAAGGGCAATCTCCGCAAAGCCTTCGAGGACAGCGTGAAGGCGATCGAAGCCCGCAACAGCAGGGCTGCCCCGACGAACCAGTGAGCGCACCGCGCGATGAGCGCCGCGGGCAAACGGCCGTCCGCGTACGCGGACGCTGCAATCCAGCGGATCTCGGCGGGCAACGGGATCGAGCACGCATACCGTGACCTGGGTGACGGCGACGTGCCGCTCGTGTTGCTGCAGCACTTCCGCGGGCAACCTCGACAACTGGGACCCGCGCTCGACGAGCTCGCCGCAAATCGACGCGTGGTCCCGTTCGACAACGTCGCCGTCGGTGCCACGACCGGCACGACGCCGAGCACGGTCGAAGCCATGGCCCACGACGCTCTCGCGTTGCTCGAGGCAATGGACGTTCAGCGAGTCGATCTGCTCGGCCTCTCCTCGGCGGCTTCCTTGCGCAGGAGATCGCACTCGTTCGTCTCAAATCGAGGCAATGCGAACGCTCTCCTGGGCAGGCCGCTGCGCTGGTCATCTGTGAAGGGGATCCTCTCGGCCTACGCAATCGGCGGCGACCGTCGCTTCCACCGCATCCGCCACGGTCTCTATGAGCTGCGTCGCTGAAGCAATCCTGGATGTGCACCGTCCCTGCCGTCCCGTCACATGTGCGGCAGCCGGTCGTGCGGCCGTAGCGACCATCAAGGTGTCGTCTATGTCAGCTTGAAGAACGCCGAGGACGATGTCCCGTTCGCCGTGGAATTTCGCGGCGGCGGTCCCGAGGTCTTCGCTGCGGCGCGCGAGCTCACGGCGGACCGCTCCTCTGGCACTCCGTCAAGGGAGCTCTCTCCGCGTACACCATCGGCGGCGACCCGCTTTCGCCGAGGCGGCCGTCGAATCTACGCACGCGTTCGCCAGTGGCTAACGGAGGCGCGCGGCCGGGTCTCGGCACGGATGTGGGCGGAGGGGGCCGGAGATGGATCCTCCGCCGCCGCCGGGTGGCTGCTCGAGGAGCGGGCGACTCTTGAAGCTGCTCTCCGCACGTACTGACTCCGGCCCGTCTGAGCATTGGGTCGACCTAGCCTGCGAAGCGCCCTGGCGGAGTGACGGAACCTCGCGCGGACCACACCCATGTGCTGGCTCGCGCAGAATGACACGATGGCGAGGGACGTCATCGGGCGCGACCGAGAGCTCGCGGCGGTGGCTGCTTTCCTCGCCGGCGTCGAGAGCGGCCCGCGGGCGCTCGTCTTCTCGGGCGAGGCGGGGATCGGCAAGACGATCCTCTGGGAGACCGGCGTCCACGAAGCCGAGGAACGCTTCGGCCGGGTCCTGACCTGCCGCGGGGTCGAGGCGGAGGCGACCCTTTCCTTCGCCAGTCTTTCGGAGCTCCTCGGCCCCGTGCTCGAGGAGGCCGCTTCTGCGCTGCTTCCTCCGCGGCGGCGCGCGCTCGAGATCGCCCTCCTGATCGCCGAGCCGGGGGATGCTCCGCCAGACCGCCATGCGATCGGGCTCGCGGTGCTCGACGTGCTTCGCATCGTGGCCAAGCGGGGCCCTCTCCTCGTCGCGCTCGACGACGCCCAGTGGCTCGACCCCGCCTCTGCGGCTGCGCTCCAGCTCGCGCTGCGGCGGCTCCGCTCGGAGCCGATCGGGCTGCTCATGACCGTCCGGGAGGGGCATGGAGTCGCCGAGCCGTTCGACCGCGAGCGCTTGCTCCCGCCCGGTCGGCTCGTGCGCCTGCGGCTCGGCCCGCTCGGAGCCCTTCCGCTCCACCAGCTCCTCAAGGGCCGGCTCGGGCTCGAGCTCGCTCGCCCCGAGCTGTCTCGTCTCAGCGAGACGACGGGCGGGAACCCCTTCTACGCCCTCGAGCTCGGCCGCGAACTGGCGCGGTCGGACGCTCGGCCCGAGGCGGGCCGGTCGCTCCCGATCCCGGACAGCCTCGCCGCTCTCCTCGGCCAGCGTCTCGAGCGCTTGCCCGAGCAGGCGCGCGCCGTTCTGCTCATAGCCTCCGCGACGGCCAGACCGACCAGCGAGGTGGTCGCGGCGGCGCACGGCGACTCCGACGAGGGCCTCCTGGCGCTCGAGCTCGCGGCGCGCGAGGGCGTCGTCGTGCTCGACGGGCCGCGCGTGCGCTTCGCACACCCGCTGCTCGCCTCGGTCTGCTACGAGCAGGCGCCGCTCTGGCGCCAGCGCGCAGTCCACGAAGCCCTCGCCGCGACCGTTCCAGACGTCGAAGAGCGGGCTCGCCATCTCGCGCTCGCGGCCCCAGGGCCCGATTCGCGGGTCGCCGCCGAGCTCGACGCGGCCGCCCAGCACGCTGCGAGCCGAGGTGCCACCGCCGCGGCTGCCGAGCTCGCCGAGCTTGCCGCCCGGCTGACGCCGCCCGAGAGCCCGGAAGAACACCGTCGCCGGCGCTCGCAGGCCGCGTGGTTCCATCGGTTCGCCGGCGACTTCGAGCGGGCGACGACCATCTGGGAGGCGCTCCTCGACGAGAAGAGTTCCGGCGGCATCGAGCGCGCCGACGTCCTCTACGCGCTGGCCACCCTCGGCCGGGCGGACATCCCGACGCGGATCCGTCTGTGCGAGGAGGCCATGGCAGAGGCGGTGGACGACGACGCCCGCGTTGTCCACATCCTCGGTTTCCTCGCGTTCACCCGCGGGGTTGGCGGCGACGTGGCACAGGGGCTCGCTGACGCGCGCGAGGGGCTCGAGCGAGCGGAGCGCCTCGGCGACCCCGCCCTGCTCGCGACCGCGCTCGCCCACGTGGGCTTGCCCGAGTGGTGGGCGCTTGAGATCACGCCCGGCCTCCTCGAGCGCGGCGTCCAGATCGAGCGCGACCTCGAGCGGCCGCTCCTCTTCCACGACAGCCCCACCTTCATCTCGACGATCCAGCTCATCAATCTCGACGAGCTCGACCTGGCGCGGGAGCGGCTGGAGGCGCTCGAGCGCGAGGCCCTTGCGAGCGGCGACGAGTCGAAGCGCCAGTTCGTCCTCCTCCAGCTCATCTACCTCGAGTGGCACGCGGGCAACTGGGCGAACGCGCTCGACCACGCCGTCGCTGCCGCCGAGCTGGCCGACCAGACCCACGAGCGCCAGTTCGCGGCGATGGTGAATCTCAACAAGGCGATCGTGGAGCTCGACCTCGGCCTCGTCGACCGCGCGCGCGCATCGGCCGAGAAGGGACTTGCGTGTGCTCGCGAGGTGGGAGACAAGGTCTTCGTGATCTCGAACCGCGCCTGCCTCGGGAGGATCGAGGTTGCGGCAGGCGACCTCGAGGCGGCGGGCGCCTACCTTCGCGATCTCCCGGCCGAGCTCCTCGCGACGGGTCACAGGTTTCCAAGCAACAGCGGGATCGATCCTTGGTCCGAGGCGATCGAGGTCCTCGTCGCGCTCGGCGAGCTCGAGCGCGCGCGGTCCTATCTCCAGCAGTACGAGGAGCTCGCACGCCTCGCGAACCGCCGGTCTAGGGCGGCTGCTGCGCGCTGCCGCGGGCTGCTCGCCGCAGCCGTGGTCGATCTCCCCGGCGCGCTCGGCGCCTTCGACCGGTCGCTCGCGGAGCTCGAAGGATTGGCGTACCCGCTCGAACGTGCGCGCACCCTGCTCGCGCTCGGCTCCGCCCGCCGGCGGGCGAAGGAGAAGCGTCCGGCCGGAGAGGCGCTCGAGCGGGCGCTCGCGATCTTCGAGGAGCTGGGCGCGCCGCTCTGGGCCGAGAAGGCCCGGGCGGAGCTGCGCCGGATCGGCGGCCGGGCGGCCGCCCCGGAAGGGCTGACCGAGACCGAGGCCCGCGTCGCCGAGCTCGCCGCCCACGGCCGCTCGAACAAACAGATCGCCGCCGAGCTCTACATGGGCCTGAGCACCGTCGAGAAGCACCTCTCCCGCGCCTACAGCAAGCTCGGAATCCGCTCCCGGAGCGGTCTCGGGCAGCGCCTGGCGAGCAAAGATAGGGAGGAAGCGGCGCAACCGTAGGGTTTCCTTCCTTTCGAGGGCCCCGCCCTCGGCCCGACCATCGACGGCATGGTTTACGTCGTCGAGGCGAACCGGCCGGCAGGCCTCACGCACGGATTACGCCGGCCGTCGCCGTCACACGCACCGAGAGGAGAGTTCAGATGAACGTCTCGACCCCGGCGGTCCCCGGCACCGCCCAGATCAGTCGCGGCCGGCTGGCCGGCATCGTCCTCGCAACGGCCGCGGTCGCGTCCGCGGTCACGGGCCTGATCGTGGCCTTCACCGTCGGCACCAGCTCCCCCGCACGAGCGACAACGGCGCCCCGCTCCGAGGTACAAGCGAACGCGAGCAACTTCCCGCCCATCCCCAAGCTGGCCGCGTCGGCTAACCCGATCGCCCGACTCCCCGTCGCGTACGGCGCCGACGCCGGATGGGGAACAGGGTACGGGACCAATCCCGCACTCGGCAACCCGATCACACAGCTCCCCATGGCCTTCGGCGCGGACGGCGGATGGGTGACCGATAGATGAAACTCGATCGTGGCGCTGACGCCCCCGGCTCACCAGAGCGCTCGGCACCTGGATTGCAGCGATCCCGTAGCGGCCAGGTCCTCCCGGGCCGGTCCTCATGGTTACTACGTCGTTTCATCGAACGGCGCGGCGAGCGAACCTCGTGACCGAGGGCAGGCAGAACGCGAAGGACGAGACCGAACCGTTGCCTGACGCGATGCGCCGGCCGCGGGCGGACGGGAGTGCCGTCTTCGACGCGATCCTTGCCCCGGGCGGCTACTTCGCGCTGCCGATCGCCCACCAGCGCGGGCTGTTCCGATTGCTCGAGGGCCAGCGGCTGACGGCCGCGGAGATCAGCCACGCGTTGGAGCTGAAACCGAGGCCCGCGAACGCGCTGCTGGCGGTGGCGACGTCGCTCGGCCTACTCGAGCCGTCGGACGATCGGCACGCCCTGACCCCGCTGGCCGAGGACTACCTACTCGAGTCGAGCCCGACGTACATGGGTTTCTTCCTCGACCTCGGCCTGGTAGTTGATCACTCCTACTCAGCGTACGACCAGGCCGTGGCAAGCGACTCATCACAGCCTCCCGACCAGGATTTCGCGTCCTTCGAAGAGCAGGCCGAGCGGGCTCGCGTCTTCACCCGCGGCATGCACAGCGTCAGCGTGGCGCCTGCACTCATCTGGCCGAACGTGGTCGACCTGGCCGACGACCGGCTGCTGCTCGACATCGGGGGCGGCTCGGGCGCCCACTCGATCGGCGCCTGCCTGCGCTGGCGGGAACTGCATGCGATCGTCCTCGACCTGCCGCCGGTCTGCGACGTCGCCGACGAATTCGTCGCTCGCCAGGGCCTCGAAGGCCGGATCACCACCCGGCACGCCGACATGTGGGCCGACCCCTTCCCGCCCGCGGACGTTCACTTCTACTCGAACATCCTCCACGACTGGCCGCCCGAGAAGGGGCAGTTCCTGGTCGAGAAGAGCTTCCAGGCGCTCGAGCCGGGCGGCCGGATCCTCCTCCACGAGGCGCTCTTCAACGACGACAAGACCGGCCTATTCAGGATCGCCGCCTTCAACATGTCAATGCTCTGGGCGGCCGGCGGCCGGCAGCACTCGGGCCACGAGTTGTCCACGATGCTGGCCGACGTTGGGTTCCAGGAGACTCAGGTGATACCGACGCCCGGCTACTACAGCATCGTCACGGGCCGCAAGCCGTAAAGATCGCCCCGTCGCACTTCCCCCAAAACGCGACACCTCTTTCCCTCAGGCCGTGTGTTAGGGAGAACGCGCTGGATTTCACATCAAGCCTCACTAGCCGTGCACGACCGCGAAGAGCCGCCACTCGCCCGGCAGGCCTTTCAACTCGTCCGGGCCGCCATCCTCGAAGGTAAGCCCGGAGCGCGCGACGATGCAGGCCCCTGGGGCAGCGCCGACTCGTCGATCTCGCTCGCCGCTGGCGAGCTGGCCATTCGGTTCCCGTCAGGCGTGCGCGTCAGCTCGCTGGACACGACGTAGGGGTTCGTACCTGAGCCCTAGCGTCATGGACGGAGGAGCTCTTCGAACCCAATGGAACTAAACGGGGCACTTTCGAACCCCTTTGTAAGAGATAAATGCCTGCTAATGCGGCTAGGTGAGCTCCGCCGAACACTGCTCAACCGGGCGGTTGAGCACCCTCTCGAGCCGCGTCCGGCTCCGCCGAGGGCCGCTCCGGTGCTCGAGACGGTGACTCGCGTCCTAGAACTCTCTGGCGGTCCGATGAGGGCGTGTGAGGTCCATGCCGCTGCGACCGAACTGGTCGGTGCGCCGCTTCGGTGGCGATCCGTGACGGGGATCCTGTCCGCATACACGATCGGCGGTGACAGGCGATTCCGCCGCGTCCGACATGGTGTTTACGAGCTTTGTACCGCGCGACCCACTACAGAGGAGGGTCAACGCCGGCGAGGGACGCTTCGGGAGCCTCTGCGATCCTAGGCCACCGTTACCGTCACCGAGCGCGCCTCGTAGGCTTTCGCCCGTTCACCGAGGGTGAGAGCGAACGTGAGCGTCGTCGTCCCGTGCCCGGCCGCGCGGAAGACGAGGACGACGACCGCGCCGAGGTCGCCTTCTGTCACCTCCGCCACGACCTTTCCGTTGTAAGCGCGAGCGATTCGCCAGACGCGACCGCCGCTGCGCTGCGGCAGCGCCACCGACACGAGCTGACCGACGCTCGTGCGGATGGTCGACGAAGGCCCGACCGGGAGAGGCCCGACCGGCGGCGCAGTCGCGCTCGCCGCGGATGCGAGAACGACCGCCGACACGAGCGCCGCGGCGACGATCAGAGGTCGATACATTCGTGACATCGTCCTTCCTTTCGGTTGTGAACAGTTGGGGCGTCCGGCTACGGCGGATGCCGCGTCTATCCAAAGCCCCGCAGCAACTCTCGAGGGGGGCTGTCGACGATGCTGACCTCCATTTGAGCAGCGGCTGTGGATGGCGCACGGCACCTGCCCGCGACTGCCGGAGTATGCGGCGCTAATCCTCATCCGCTGTCGACGGTGACGATGACCTTTCCGACTGCTCCGCTCTCAACGGCGGCGTGGGCGGCTGCTGTTTCTTCGAGGCTGAAGCGGTGGAGGGGCACGCCGGCCTGTTCGCCGACGCGGAAGGCGCCGTCTTCGATTGCGTGATTGATGTCCGCTGCGGCGGCGGCGATCAGCTCCCAGCCGACTGTGTAGAGCAGGACGAACTGGTAGCGGGAGTTGAGGCCCAGGTTGCGCCGCACGTCCGGGTTGAAGGGGGTGCCGCCGTCGTTGGCATAGATGGCGATCGTTCCGCGCCGTCGGAGAATGGCTTGGTCGAGTTCCGTGTTCGCGCCTGCGGCGACCTCGACGATCAGGTCGACGCCGTCGGGTGCGACGCCGCGGATGCGGTCGGCGGCGCCGGGGTCTCGGTAGTTGAAGACATGATGAGCGCCGGCGGCAGTGGCAAGCGCCGCCTTGGTGTCGCTGCTCACGGTCGCGATCACCGTTGCGCCGGCCCAGCGCGCGAGCTGGATTGCCGCGTTGCCGACCGCGCCCGCCCCGCCCGCGACGAGCACGACGCGGCCGCCGAATGCACCCGGCTCCAGCCGCGCGGGACCGCCCTCCGCGACCGTCAGAGCCCGGTGCGCGGTTGCCGCCGGAATCCCGATACTGGCGCCGAGCTCGAAGTCCGCCGCATCCGGCAGGGGGAAGATGCGCTCGGCCGGCACGGCGGTGTACTCCTGCGCCGTGCCGCTGTCGGGGCGACCGTCGCCGGCGAGCGTGACCCAGACGCGGTCGCCGACGCCGAAGCCGATGACACCCGCACCGAGCTTGTCGACGACGCCCGCGCCGTCGTGGTTCGGGACAGTCGGTTCGGCGAGCGCGCCGCCGTAGGTGCCGCTGCGTGACTTCCAGTCGGTCGGATTCACTCCCGAGACGAGCACGCGGATCCGTACATCGCCATCTCCCGGCTCGGGAATCGGTCGCTCGATGAGCTCGAGCACCGACGGATCGCCCGTCCGCGTGTACGTGATTGCTCTCATCGGCTATCAGCCCCCGTTGAGAAACGCGTTGACGTGGTCTGCGAACTCCTTCGGGTACTGGTCGAGGAACCCGTGGCCGGCGTCGGGGTAGATCCGCAGCTGCGCGCGCGGGAGGTGGCGGGCGAGAAGGTGGCTGTTCTCGGTGATCATCATCGGGTCGTCGTCCCCGTTCGCGACCAGCGTCGGCTGCGTGATCGCGGCAAGCCGGGCGAGTTTCGACGGGTCCGGGATCCCCCAGCGCGTGATCGCGTCGAGCTGAGCGTCACGGGCCGCGAGGTCCGCCGGCTCGTCGGGATCGGCCGTCCGCGCGGAGATGCGCGCGAGGAACTCCATGCCCCTAGCGCGACCTTCGTCGGAGGAAGAGAAGAACAGCCGAATGAAGCCGTCCGGATCGAATGAATCCGGAGTGGCGAGCGCGTAGACCTCGTCCGTCCAGCGGTGGATGTCGGGCGCGCCCTCCGGCGCCGTGCCGGCGAGAACGAGCCGGCGGATCAGCCGCGGACGCGTCAGCGCCAGGGTCTGCGCGACAAAGCCACCGAGCGAGAATCCGAGCACGTCGATCGCGGTCAAGCCGAGCGCGTCGACGAATCGCAACACGTCGCGGGCCATGTCCTCCAGGTTGTCCGGAACTGCACCGGTCGAGGCGCCCACACCACGGTTGTCGAGCAAGACGACCTCGCGCTCCTGCGCAAGCCCGTCGACGAGGGCGGGATCCCAGGTGTCGAGATTGCCCCGGAAGTGCTGCAGGAAGAGCAGCGGCGGCGCCCCGCTGCCGGCGTTCCCGAAGCGCCGGTACACGAGCGTCGCACCGTCGACCTGTACGGAACGGTTGACGGCGGTCAGGGCGTTCTCATGCACGACTGCGGTGCTCATCTCACCCTCCTGATCCGGCGTCGGCGTAGTCGCCGGCCCACCAGCTGCTGACGATCCGCGCGTATTCCTCCGCGGCGTCCTCCCAGGTGAAATGGCCCGCGTCGATCAGGTCGAGCTTGCTCTTGGGCAGCCGCTCGTGGAGGTACCTGTGGTTGCTCGGAGGGACCGCCCAGTCCCACAGCCCGCTGATGATCTCGACCGGGGTCTCGATCTGCGGGAGCAGCTCGGCGAGGATCGGAAGCTCGGTCGGGTAGGCGCGGACGTAGCGCATCGACTCGACGAAGCGGTCGCCCTCGTAGGCAGAGAGGTAGTCCTCCCTGACGGACTCGGGGAGCTCGTAGCGCTCGATGCCGCCTATCGCAGCGGCGACGATCTGACGCGGGTCGGCGGCGCGATAGCCCTCGACGTCCGGTGCGACGACCCAGTCGTTGAGGATCCCACCCAGCTCGAGCGGATAGGAGGCACCGCCGCTCCCGACGACGATGCTCCGCAGGCGGCCGGGGTTGTCGGCCGCCGCGAACAGCAAGGCGCCGGTGCCGATGTCCGGGCCGACCGTGTGCGGCTGCTCGAGCCCGAACTCGTCGGCGAGCCGGATGACGAACCCCCCCATCGCGCGGGGCGCCAAGAGCGAGTCGCGACGCTCGGAATGGCCGAAGCCGGGCAGGTCGACGGCGACCAGATGCGTATGCTCGGCCAGCCGTTCCCACATCTGGTCGAAGGCATGAATGCTCTCCGGCCAGGGGCTCAGCAGGAGCGCGTGATCCTCCCGCTGCTCGCTTTCGGCGAAGCGGATCCTCAGGCCGTCGATCGTCCGAAATTGCGGTTCGATAGATGTGTTCACCACGGTGCTCATGGCGGCTCCTTCTGACGAGGCTTTGGCTTAACCGGCGGACCAGAACGCGCAGTGGTGCTTGGCCGCGTTGCCGTTGTCGAGGTGTGGCTTCGGCTGCGCGAGCGACAGCACCTGGCTCCCGGCGTTGTACGACGGCCACCCCACTGCTGCCGACGACGGGCGGCCGCTCGCCGCGAGGTTGGCCCAAGCCGTGCGCAAACTGATGGCGAGCGCCTTCTGGCCGGCGTTGAGCGTCGCCGGGGCCGGCGTGTTCGGCAGGTCGAAGAGGTACTGAAGCTCGGACGAGTGCGTCGCGATCGGAGGCAGTGCGCCGGGCGGTGCGTAGCGCTGAGGCGCGGAGTCGTCGTCAAACTGGTAGGCGAAGGTCGGTACGCGCGTGGACGTCCAGCGGTCGACCTGCAAGGCCGGACATGCGAAGTTCGCGTCCGAGACGAGCGTGCTGAAGGCCACGACCGGGGCCGGGTACGCGTCGAGCGGGTACTGGGCCGCGATCGCTGCGGCCCGCTCGGCCGGCACGCCCAGCACAGTGGCGATCACGCCCTGGTAGCTCTCAACAGAGAGCGCAGGAACCGGCACGAACGTCCCGTTGCTCACGGCCAAGCCGAGGCCGGCGACGAACAGGAACTCCTCGTTGTGGTTGACGCCGTTGAGGATCGGGACGCGGGCGAAGCGCCCGCCGGCGAGGGCCGTCCGGATCGGCTCCCTGAGAACCTCTCCATCGACGTAGCCCGGAATCGCGGCGCCCGGGTAGTGCTCCAGGAGCGCCGAGACCGGCAAGCCGCGGAGGCACTGCGCCCGCTGGTCGGGACAGCCCGCCTTGCTCGCGAAGCTCCGGCCGAACGCCTCGGCGTCGGCCAGCGACAGCTGCGTGAGCGCGAATGCGCCGCTCTGGACGATCGCCCGCTGGAACAGCCCGCGCGAGCCGGGCGAGACGAGGTGGGCGAGCACGGAGACGCCGCCGGCCGACTGGCCGGCGATCGTCACGTTGTGCGGGTCGCCGCCGAACTGCACGATGTTGTGCTGGACCCAGCCGAGTGCGGCCTGCTGGTCCATCAAGCCGTAGTTCCCGGCGGGCCCACGGGGCCGCGAGGCGAGCGCGGGATGCGCGAGGAAGCCGAGCGCGCCGAGGCGGTAGTTGATCGTGACGACGACGATCCCGTCCGCCGCGAGCTTGGTGCCGTCGTAATTACGGGCGCCGTCTTGCGTGAAGCCGCCTCCGTGGATCCACACGAGCACCGGCCGGTCTGCGTCGCGTCGCAGCGTGGGGGTGGAGATGTTGAGGTACAGGCAGTCCTCGCTCATAGGGCCGGGCGGCGCGAACGGACTCGCCTGCTGGAGGCAGCTCGGTGCGAAATGAGTCGCGTCGCGGACACCCTTCCACGCGGCCCGAGGCCGCGGCGCTTGCCATCGCAGGTCTCCAGTCGGTGGAGCGGCATATGGCAACCCGCGGAAGGCGTAGCCGCCGGTAACGGCCAGGCCGCGGACGGCGCCGCCCGCGATAGTCGCGATCGGGCCGCCGCGAACGCCTGCAGCTGCGCCGGCACCGCCGGTGGTGCCGGCGGCCACGAGCGTCGGGACGGTCAGAGCAACGCACAAGGCTGCGCGCAACGCACGCCGTGAGTGAGTCGCGTTCATGGTCTCGACTCCTTCAGGTCGGGGAGTGACTGCACGCCACGCTGACACCCCGCGTCCGCGGTCGCGCCCGCGCAGATCCCTGGTCAGCACGCGGGCGCCGCGAACGAGCACCCGGGCATCTGCTCCCTGGACGACCCGCGGATCCGCGGTTCCCACGGCTCTTCGCGCCACGGTTCAGCGGCGAGTAACAGCGTGAGCTCGGATCGACCAGGGTGCTCTGCCCGACGACTCGTGAACACACCAGGGTCTGACACTGGCGCCTCGTGACCGGCGAACCGGCAGCGTGAGCAGCCGGGGACGACGCCGGCCACGAGGAAGGAGAGAACTGATGGGACGTTTCGACTACGACGTGGTGATCATCGGCTCGGGGTTCGGCGGAAGCGTTGCCGCGCTCCGCGCCGCGGAGAAGGGGTACCGCGTCGGAGTGATGGAGGCCGGCAAGCGGTGGCGAGACGAAGACCTTCCGAAGAGCCAGTGGCACTTGCCGGGGTTCCTGTGGTTCCCCGCGGCAGAGCTGTACGGGATCCAGCGAGTCGAGTACCTGGATGACGTGCTCGTCCTCTGCGGCGCGGGCGTCGGCGGCGGGTCGCACGTGTACGCCAACACGTTGTACGTCCCGCCGAAGCAGTTCTTCGACGCGCCGGAGTGGGCGAGCATCACGGATTGGGGAGACGAGCTGGCGCCGCATATCGACCAGGCGACGCGGATGCTCGGCGCCGTCCGCTACCCGTACATGCCCACCGACGTCGATCGCGTCATGCAGCAGGTCGCGACCGAGATCGGACGGGGAGAAACGTTCAACAAGGCGCCAGTCGGCGTCTACTTCGGGAGCCCCGGCGTCGAGGCCGACGATCCGTACTTCGGCGGCGTCGGGCCGCGGCGCACCGGCTGTATCTCATGCGGCAAGTGCAACATCGGTTGCGGCCACAACGCCAAGAACAAGCTGACGACGAACTACCTCTACCTCGCGGAGAAGCTCGGCGCCGAGGTCCACGAGCTCCACGAGGTCTACGACCTCGCACCGCTCGACGGAGGCGGATTCGAGGTACACGCGCGCCACCCGGGTTGGGCCCAGCGAGCCACGCATCTCCACCATCACGCCTACACCGCCGAGCAGGTGATCGTCGCCGCCCACGCGTACGGCTCGGCCAAGCTCCTGCTGCACATGCAGCACCAGGGCCGGCTCAGCGGCCTCTCGAGCGAGCTCGGCCAGCGTGCGCGCACGAACTCGGAACAGCTGCTCGCGATCACGCGGACACACCGCGAATGGAAGCGCGACCCAGACAAGATCCGCCTCACCCCGGGGTCGGTATCGATCACCTCCGGCGTCTGGCCGGATCCGGTGACGAGCATCGAGCCCGTCTACTGGGGCGTCGGAAACGACCTGTTCGCGTTCCTCGTCACCTACCACCAGCACGGCGAGCAGAAGCACCCGACCGCAGCCTGGATCAAGGAGCTGATCGAGCACCCGACCCAGGTGCTCAGCTTCGACGACGCGCGTAACTGGGCCGAGCGGACGGTCATCATGCTCTGCTCGCAGACGACCGACACCTCGATCGAGCTGTACTGGCACGACGGCCTGCTGCGGAGCCGGCACACCGGCACGCCTCCGTCAGTGCACATCCCGATCGTCGAGGAGTTCGTCGACCGGATGGCGGCAAAGATGGACGGTCACGAAGGGGCGCTGCCGTTCGAGACCATCAACCGCACCGCCTCGGCCCATTTCACGGGCGGGATCCCGATCGGCGACAGCAGCGACAGCGGCGCCGTCGACCCGTACCACCGGATGTTCGGCCAGGCGGGCCTCCACGTCATCGACGGGAGCGTGATGCCGGCCAACACCGGAGTGAACCCGTCGCTCACGATCACCGCCCTGGCGGAACGTGCGATGTCACTGTGGCCGAACAAGGGAGACGTCGACACGAGACCGCCCTTGGGCTCTGGCTACGAGCGCGTAGCGCCGGTCATGCCGCACCGCCCGGCCGTGCCCGCAGGCGCTCCGGGCGAGCTGCGACTGGACGCCACGAAGGCCGACGTCATCCCCGACTACCCCTACTGAACGGGCCAGCCGAGAGGAGAAGACGATGACCGACCTCGTCACCGATCAGTTCCGCACGCTCGATCCGAGCGACGCGATTGCCGACGACGCAGTCCTTCCGTACTACCTCGCCGACCGCAAACTCCGCATCTCGGTCGCGCGTGTCGACGGTCGCCTCTACGCCTTCGACGACCTCTGCACGTGCACCGACGAGCCATGCCCGCTGTCCGGAGGCTCGCTCACTGGCACGACCGTTATGTGCCAGTGCCACGGCTCCCGGTTCGACATCGCGACCGGCGCCGTGATTGACGGCCCGGCGAGCGCGGCGCTGAACGTCTACGAGGTACAAGAGGTCGACGGCGACATTCGGCTCCGCGCATGAGCGACAGAGCCGAAACCCGCCTCCAGCATACGATGCCGCCGAACCAACTCGCCGCCGGAGGACTCGTCGTGGCGCTCGTCCTGACGTTGCTCTTCGCGTTCTCGTATGTCGGCGCGCTGCATGACCCTCATCCTCAGAGCATGCCAATCGCAGTCCTCGGGCCACGCTCTGCCGCGGCCGTCGAGTCTTCGAACGGGATGTTCGTGCCCCGCACGTACCCCACCCAGAGTGCCGTTCGCACCGCTCTGCGTCGACGAGACGTTTTGGCGGCACTCGTGCCACCGCGATTACTGATCGCGTCCGCTGGTGGATACGCCGCGACGCAGTATGCAGCGGCCGCCTTTACGCGCGCGCAGCCCAACCTGCGCGTGGTCGACGTCGCCCCGCTTCCAGCGGGCGACTCTCGCGGGCTGACGCTGTTCTATCTGGCAGTCGCGCTCATCTTCGGCGGCTATTTCGGGGCGACCGTCGTGACGACGCTGGTCGGGCCGCGCTCTCGTTCTCATCGCGGCGCCGCGATTCGAATCGGTGCGCTGTTGGTGTTCTCGCTCCTCGCCGGGTTCCTGACTGCCGTCGTTGTTGGTCCCTTGATCGGCGCCGTGCCGGGCCACGTGGCGCAGGCAGGCGCGATCGGATCGCTGATCGTGTTCGCCGCTGCGACGGCGACCTGCGCGCTGCAAACGCTTCTTGGAGCTCCGGGGACCCTGGTCGCACTGGTCCTGTTCGTGCTGCTCGGCAATCCCTCCGCTGGCTTGTATCCCGGCAGCTTCGTTCCGGGCTTCTGGCGGACGATCGGGCCTTGGCTTCCTGGTGGGGCGGGTCTCTCCGCTCTCCGTGGATCCGTCTACTTCGACGGCACGGCGATCGGCGGGCGGCTCGTCCTGCTCGCCGTCTATGCCGTCGCCGGCGCGGCGATCACGATCGCGCTCGGGTGGCGGCGCGGCCTGCATGCTGCCGAGGTGGAACTCGCGAGCGCCGCCGCGGCGGCGTAACCAGGGCGATCGTGAGCATGCATCTGCTCGCCGCTTCGGGGGCATTCGCCCCCGTCGATCAGCACTATCTGCTGCAGGCGCGGCAGATGCAGGCCCTGTCGTTCGCGGTGCACATCCCGCTGGTCGCGTTCGCGATCTCGTTCCCGGCGCTGGTGCTGTTCGTCGAGTGGCTCGGCCGGCGGCGGGCCGACGAGCTCTACCTGACGCTCGCGCGCCGGTGGTCGAAGGTGATGCTCGCGCTGTTCGCGATCGGCGTGATCACCGGCACGACGCTGAGCTTCGAGATGGGTCTGCTCTGGCCCAACTTCACGGGGACGTTCGGCGGCGTGTTCGGGCTCGGGTTCGCGATCGAGGGCTTCTCCTTCTTCCTCGAGGCGATCTTCATCGGCATCTACGTCTACGGCTGGCGGCGGCTCTCGCCCCGTGCGCACCTGCTGGCCGGGGTCCCGATCGTGATCACCGGCTTCACGGGGTCGCTGATGGTGATCGCGGTCAACGCCTGGATGAACCATCCCGGCGGCTTCGCGCTGCGGAACGGCAAGGTGGTCGACGTCCACCCGCTGTCGGCGCTGTTCGGCAACTCGTACCTCTGGCACGAGCTGATCCACATGTACATCGCCGGCTACATCGTAAGCGGCTTCGTCGTCGCGGGCTGCTACGCGTTCGGGCGCCTGCGCGGACGGTGGGGCCGCTACGAACGGACGGCGCTCGCAATCCCGCTAACGGTCGCAGCGCTGGCGGCGCCGGTGCAGATCCTCGTCGGCGACTGGGCCGCACGCGACGTCGCAACGACCCAGCCGATGAAGCTCGCCGCGTTCGAGGGCCTGTACCGGACGACCCGCGGAGCACCCGAGCACCTGCTCGGCTGGTACGACGGCCGCGGCGTCGACTACGGGATCGAGATCCCGCACCTGCTCTCGTTCCTCTCCTTCCACAGCTGGAACGCGACGGTCGAGGGCCTCGGCACGGTTCCGGCGAGCCGGCGCCCGCCGGTCAACGTGGTGCGGATCGCCTTCCAGACGATGGTCGGGATCGGGAGCCTGCTCGCGCTGATCGGCGTCGTCTATCTCGCAGTCCGAGTTCGCTGGAAGCGACTGCCCGAGTCGGTCTGGTTCTACCGTGCGCTGGTCGTCGCCGGGCCGCTGTCGGTGGTGGCGCTGATCGCCGGTTGGGTTGTGACCGAGGTCGGCCGCCAGCCGTGGGTCGTCTACCGGACGATGACGACGGCCGCCGTGGTCACCGGCGCGCGCGGGATCCCCGTCGGCTACGGCGCGCTCGCCGCCAGCTACCTCGTCGTCGCGATCGGCCTCGCCTGGGTGCTCCTGCGGCTCGCCCGCGCGCCGCTCGAGCTTGCGGTCGAGACGTCCGAGGTGACCGACCTGCAGCCGCGACTCGAGCCGGTGTAGACCGATGCTGGAAGCGCTCCCGCTCGTATTCGTGCTCGCCGGCGTCGCCCTCTACACCGTGCTCGGCGGCGCCGATCTCGGCGCCGGCTTCTGGCAGCTCGCCGACGCTCGCGACTCCGACGTTCGCGAGTACGCCCACAAGGCGATGGCGCCCGTCTGGGAGGCCAACCACGTCTGGTTGATCTTCGTGCTCACCGTCTTCTGGACCGCCTACCCGAGCGCGTTCGGCTCGATCGCCTCCACGCTCGCGGTGCCGCTCTTCATCGCCCTGCTCGGGCTCGTCTTCCGCGGCGCCGCCTATGCGCTGCGCGCGGGCGCCGGGACGCCGCGAGAGACAGGACGGATCGACACGCTCTTCTCCCTCTCCTCGATCCTCGTTCCGTTCGCGCTCGGCGCCGCGGTCGGCGGCGTCGCCACCGACCGCGTCCCGGTCGGCAACGCCGCCGGAGACCTGTGGTCGAGCTGGCTGAACGCGACCTCGATCTTCATCGGCCTCCTCGCCGTCGCCACCTCCGCCTACCTCGCCGCCGTCTACCTCGCGGCGGACGCCGCCCACGACCGCAAGCATGCGCTGGAGCGAAGCTTCCGCCTCCGCGCGCTCGGTTCCGGCGTCGGCGCGGGCGCCCTCGCGGTCGCCGGCATCTTCGTCGTCGATGCCGAGAGCCACACGCTGTTCCACTCGCTACTCAGCGGACGCGCCCTTGCCGCCGTGATCGTCTCCGGCCTCGCCGGGATCGCAACCCTGGCCCTCGTCTACCGGCGGCGGTACGAGCCGGCGCGCTACGGCGCCGCGCTCGCCGTCGCCGCGATCACAGCCGGCTGGGCGTTGTCGCGCTGGCCGACGATCCTCCCCGACCTGACGGTGCACCAGGCCGCCGCCGGCCACGACACGCTCGTCTGCGTCGTCGTCGCCGTGCTCGCGGGCGGCGTGATCCTGTTCCCGGCGCTCGTCCTGCTCTTCCGCCTGACCGTCGCGAGCCACTTCCGCATTCCCGAGCTCGCCGTCCGCCAGGGGAAAGCGGCAAGGCGTACGACGAACATCCGCGCGCTTGCCCGTTTCGCGGTCGCGTTCGCGATCGCCGGTGTCGGTCTGCTCAACATCGCAGACGCCACCTGGGCACACGCCCTCGGCGTCGCTTGCCTGATCAGCTTCGTCGTTCTCGCCTTCGGCGCGATCGTCGTTCCCATGCTCGACGAGCAAGCCGCCGCTCAGTAGCGACCACGCGAACACGGCCGCCGACCAGGGACTTCGACGAACGCACCAGGGTCACCGACGGGCGCGACCGATCACCGCAAACGGCAACCTGAGCCCGTCAGCAGGCTCGTTCGTCTCGAGAGAGAGGAGATCGCTCATGAGCACGTCACTCGGACCACAGACGTCGGCCCCGAACCGCCTCGCCGACACGTTCACCAGCCTGATGCCGCACGACGGGGTCGAGATTCGGGAGGGCTACGCCGACGTCGGCGACGCGAGATTGCATTACGTCGAGGCGGGCGAGGGGCCGCTGCTCGTTCTGCTGCACGGCTTCCCCGAGTTCTGGTTCGGCTGGCGGCTGCAAATCGCGCCCCTCGCAGCGGCGGGCTTTCGCGTCGTTGCCCCTGACACGCGTGGCTACAACCTGTCATCGAAGCCAGAGGCCTTCGAGTCATACGCCGTCGACCCGCTCGCCGCCGACATCCGCGGCCTCATCGGAGCGCTCGGTGCCAAGTCCGCGTTCTTGGTCGGTCACGACTGGGGCGGAAGCATCGCCTGGATTACCGCGATGAACCACCCCGAGGTGGTCGACCGTCTCGCGATCCTCAACGCGGCTCATCCGCGGCGGCTCTCGGAGGGGCTGAAGAACCCGAACCAGCTCCGGAAGTCCTGGTACTTCTTCTTCTTCGCGGTGCCGGGACTGCCCGAGGAAGTCGTGCACCTCAGAGACTGGCACTTCTTCCGGCACTTCCTGGAAGAGGCAAACCCGCCGTATACCCCGCAAGAAATCGAACGCTACGAAGAGGCGTGGTCGCAGCCAGGGGCAGCGGCCGGAATGGTCAACTACTACCGAGCCTCGGTAAGACAGTCACAGAAGGAAGCCGCGGCAAAGCTTCGCCCGATCTCGGCGCCGACGCTGGTCATCTGGGGCGAGCGCGATTCCTACCTCGGCTCCGACCTTGCCGCGCCCCACAGCGACGACGTGCCCAACCTCGACCGCGTGGAGCGCCTGCCCGACGCGTCGCACTGGGTCCATCACGACGAGGCTGAACGCGTCAACCAACTGCTCATCGACTTCTTCGCCTGAAACAGGCGCCCGTTCTCGGAGCGCGGCGTCTTCGGCGTCGCGCTCCTCCTTTCTCAATCAAGCACCGGGTTGCTGGCCGCCGTCGACCTCGAGCGTCGCGCTGGTGAGCGCCGTGTTCGTCATGAGGTGAAGGGCCAGTGCAGCGATGTCGGCCGCGGGGCGACGCGTCGGATCGGCAGCGCTGCTCGGAGGTGCTCGTGCCGCGCGTGCGAACGGCGCCGCGATCAGGTTCACGCGGGGGGCGCGATCTCGAGCGTGAAGCGCGGCCGGCGAGTGCCGAGGCGAGCATGCGGCCTACGGCCGGCGGAGGCCCGGCGAGACGTCGTTCAAAGGCGGCGAGATGCAGCGCCCTCTAACGCCGATAAGCGCGTCGACGCGGTCGACCGACCTGGGACATACCTGACAACGAGGTCTACCTCTACCGCGTTGTAGGTGCGAGCGGAGTGGATGAGGTCGTCGAGCTTGAAGACTGCTATGGGCTGGACGTCGTGCGCGTTTCCGCGCGAGACCTGCGTGCGTGTGGGCTTCGAGTCGTGATGCCCGCGACGTCTGGCCGGCTGAGCGCAGCCGCTTCCGCCACCGTCGGCGACGAGCTGAGCTCGTCAAACCCTCTGTCTTCTCCAACGCAGACGCGGAGGTGCGAAGGTCAGACTGGACCACGGCCCCGCGCAATCTCCGCGACGACCGAAAGCACCTCGGTTCTGCTGAACACGTTCCACTTGGGACGAGTTTGGCTGAGGCCGGCTTCATGAGCCCGAGCCCTCTCGCGTTCAGGCAGAGCGGATCGTCTGCGTGACCGCCTTGACCGCCTTCGATGAGGTGTCGCCGCGCGTGAGTGCGAAGACGAGCGACGTCTTGCCGCGGCCGACGACCTTGAAAACGAGGACGACGTTCGCGCCGACGTCGGCTTCCGAGATCTCACGGACGACGTTCAGGTCGAACCGCCTTGCGATCCTCCAGACGAGGCCCGACTTCTTGCTCGCGTGCGGAAGCGCGACCGCGACGAGCTGTCCCGGAGTGGTCGTGATCGACGAGACGGGTCCCGGCGGGAGCGGGCCGATCGGCGTCGAATCGGCGTGCGCGGCCGCGGCGATCGCGAGCGCGACGGCGGCCGCGAGGCTTGCGAGCGCCGTCGCCCCGCTAGTAGTCGTCGTCGCCACGACGTCGTGTCCGCCGCGCCGCTCGAACGTGATCTTCATGTCGCCCTCCTTCGTCTCGTAGCTTCGCCCTCAGGATTGCTCCACGCGCGACCGCTCGCGCCAGTGGAACCCCTGGGCTCCGCCCTGGTCGGCGAGATTCATGGACGCGGAGCGGCCGCGGGCGGACACCGCGGCGGCCGCCGTTCCGCCCGCTCCGTCTCCGGCGCTGGTGCCAGGCGATCGGCGATCCACGACGTGAGCAGGCCGACGCCGAGGATTGCTCCGATCCCGGCGAGGCTCGCGAGCGGACCGAGCTCGACGACGTCTTCGGTGAGCAGCCGGAGGGCGATGAACGCGAGGATCGCTGCGAACGTCTGGCTCACGTACCTGAAGTGGCGAGCCAGCGCTCGCACGAGCGCGAGCAACGGAACGAGCCCGGCCAGCGCGAGAGCGTTCGCCACCCAGATGACGAGGAAGTCCGTGGTGATGCCGAACGCCGCGGAGACGGAATCGACGGCGAAGGTGAGATCCGCCACCGCCAGAGCGACGAGCGCGAGGCCGAGCGGCGTGACCGCCCAACCGCGCTCGAACGCGACGACGAAGCGCCCAGAGGAGGCGTCCGGCGTGAGCGGGACGATCCGCCGGATGAATCGCAGAGCGGGACTGCTCGCCGGATCCATCGGCTGCTCGCGACCGCGGAGCATCCTCAGCGAGAGGACGAGCAGCAGTGTGCCGAGGACGTAGCTCACGATCGAGAACGCGTCGAATAGCGCAGCGCCGGCGGCGATCGCGAACGCACGAAGCGCGAGGGCGGCGACGATTCCCCAGCGAACGACCCGCAACCGGTGTCCGCGCGGGATCATGAAGTAGTCGAGGACGAGCAGGAAGACGAAGACGTTGTCGAGCGACAGCGACCGCTCGAGGACGTAGACCGCCCAGTACTCGACACCTCGGTTGGAGTCGGCGAGCATCAACGGCACGCCGGCCGCGAGGCCGAGCGCGAGCCACACGACGCTCAGCCACGCTGCTCGTCGCGTCGTGACCGGCGATGTCGCCTCGGCGGCGCGCGCGCTAGCCATTCGCCGCGTGCCGCCGCTTGAGCGCCCAACGCGTCACCTCGACTCCGCCGGCGACCGCGAACGCGATTGCAAGCGCGAGCAGCAGGCCCTTCCACGCCGAGTGCTCGAACGCTCGCCCGCCGAAGTAGCCCAGGAGCGAGGCGTAGAGCGCCCAGCCGCCTGCCGCGGCGGCGTCGAAGAGGATGAAGCGGCGCCACCGAAACTCGAGGAGCCCGGCGCTCACGGTGACGGCGGTCCGCCCGCCCGGGATGAAGCGCGCTATCGCGATCAGCTCGCCTCCGCGCTCGGTCAGCTGGCCCCCCGCCCATTCGATCCGCCGGCGCGACTTCTCGCCGCTGAAGAAGCGGTCGACGACGCGCGTGCCGAAGCGTCGCCCGATCCAGTACGCGGTGTTGTCGCCGAGGAACGCGCCAGCGGCGGCCGCGGGGATGATCACCGCCAGGCTGAGGTCACCGGCGCCCGCGACGACGCCGGCCGTGATGACCGCCGTCTCGCTCGGGACGACCGGGACGACCGCGTCGAGCAGCGCGAGCACGAACACGATCGCATACGCCCATCCGGAGGCGTCGGAGACGAGCTGGGTGAAATGGCTGGACACGCGTCAGTGACTCAGTCCTCCCTCCCGAAGAGCGAGAGCAGCAGAAGGAACACGTTGAGGATGTCGAGGAAGATCGAGGCGGCGAGGAGCGGCGCCGTCCTGACGTCCTTGCTCTGCCGCAGCCGCTGGAAGTCGAAGGCTGTCAGGCCGGCGAAGATGACGAGACCGACGATCGCGTAGATCAGGGCGGAGTGCGGGATCTCGACGAAGATCGCGACGACACCGAACAGGATCAGCGCGAGCAACCCCCAGAAGAAGGCGCGGGCGAGACCGGAGAGGTCGCGACGCGTTGCGTACCCCGCCGCGCCGAAACCGGCGACGAACAACGCGGTCGCCCCGCCAGCCTGCCAGACAGCCCGGGGGTCCGCCGACGCGTAGTAAGCGAGGGTCGGCGCGGTTGCTAGGCCGATCAGCACGCCGAAGCCGAAGAGCAGCATGATCGCCGGCTGCTCGGATCGCTCCGCTGTGACGTTGACGCCGATGAGGAGCAGCAGCGAGCCGACGAAGAACACCCAGCCCCACCCGTAGGAAATGTCGCGACCGAGATACGCGCCGAGCGCGAACAGCCCGGCCGTCACCGCCACGAGCCCCATCGTTTGCCCGAGCAGCGTCCCCGTCGCCTCGCGGGTCAGCGGCGCACGAACCGCCGTGGCGTCGGAGGCGCTCATTCGACGACCACCAAAAACGGCTTGCCCTTCTCGACGACGTAGGTCGCGAGTTCGGCCGCGCTGCCGGCGCCGACGTTCCTGACCGCGTGAACGGTCTCGGCGGGCACGAGCAGGACCTCACCGGCGGTGTACGTCCGCGGCTGCCGCCCGTCGATCTCGTACTCGAGCGCGCCTTCGAGGACGTAGATGATCTCCTCGCCGGGGTGCTTGTGCCTGACAGCCGGCGCCTCCGGACCGATGTCGACCCGGTTCTTGGATCACCTCGCGCCCGGGGATGCTGAGATCGTGCCGCTGGAGATCGGTCCGCGTGATCCCCGGCGCCTGCGCGGTGCTGGCCATGGCGACCTCCTCCGTCTCGTAGCTGGCGAGGTGAGGATCCTCGACGGAGCCACCGTTCGCGCCCGTGGCACTCCCCGGTGTGGGCCCTGGTCGTCCGCTCGCTCGATGACGAGCGGCCGTCCGTCTGGTGGACCAGGGAGCAGACCAGGGTGTGCCACGGGTGCGAAGTGCAGACGAGACGAACAGTCTTCGAGACGTCAGCACCCGGAGGAGGCCGCAATGTCTGCCACAGCCGAAGCGACAGCCGTTCGGCCTTTCCGGGCCGACATTCCCGACGAGGCCCTGGACGACCTCCGTCGACGTCTCGCGGCGACGCGCTGGCCCGGCGAGGAGCTCGTCCGGGACCGCTCGCAGGGCGTGCAGCTGGCGACGCTGCAGGCACTCGCCCGCTACTGGAGCAGCGAGTACGACTTCGGCCGGCTCGAGGCCAGGCTCAATGCCTTGCCGCAGTTCAAGACCGAGATCGACGGCGTCGAGATCTACTTCGTCCACGTGCGCTCGCGGCACGAGTACGCGCTGCCGCTGATCATGACCCACGGCTGGCCCGGCTCGGTCATCGAGCTGCTCGAGACCATCGGCCCGCTCACCGATCCCACCGCGCACGGCGGACGCGCCGAGGACGCGTTCGACCTGGTGCTGCCCTCCCTGCCGGGCTACGGCTTCTCCGCCGAGCCCACCGAGGTCGGGTGGGATACGGGTCGCGTCGCGCGCGCCTGGGCGGAGCTGATGCACCGCCTCGGCTACACCCGCTACGTCGCCCAGGGCGGCGACCAGGGCGCGGCCGTCACGGACGACATGGGCCGCCAGGCGCCCGCGGGGCTGCTCGGCGTCCACATGAATCTGCTCAGGACGGCGCTGGGCGACGTCGGCGGCCTGCCGGCGGAGTCCGAGCAGGAGCGTGCCGCGCTCGGCGCCGTCGCCACGTTCAGGCAGAGCGGGTTCGGCTACTTCCTCGAGCAGGCGACGCGGCCGCAGACGATCGGCTACGCGCTGCTCGACTCCCCAGTCGCGCTCGCGGCGTGGATGCTCGACCACGACACGGACAGCTACTACAAGATCTCGCGCGCGTTCGTCGACGGGCAGCCCGCGGGCAATCTCACCCCGGACCACATCCTCGACAACGTCACGCTGTACTGGCTGACGGGCACCGGCGCCTCGGCGGCCCGATCGTACTGGGAGGGAGGACGCGCCGCAGCGCTCACGGCCGGCCAAGCTCCGCCGGCGGTCTCCATCCCCGTCGGGTTCACCACGTTCCCCGGCGAGATCTTCCGCGCCCCGCGCAGCTGGGTCGAGAAGGCGTACCCGACCCTCGTCTACTTCAACGAGGTCGACAGGGGCGGGCACTTCGCGGCCTGGGAAGAGCCGGAGCTGTTCGCCGAAGAGCTGCGAGCGGCCTTCAGGTCGCTCCGCTAGAGGAGGTCGTCATGAGCTCATCCGATCTGGCCACCCCCGAGGGTCCCGGCTCCGTCTCCGGCGCGCCGAATCTCCCGGACGGGTTCGCCGACACGTTCACCAGCCGGTACGTCGACACCGGCCGTGTCCGCCTGCACGCGGTCGTCGGCGGCGACGGCCCGCCGCTGCTGCTCGTCCACGGCTGGCCCCAGACGTGGTACGCATGGCGCCTGCTGATGCCGACGCTGGCCCGGGACTTCGAGGTCATCGCAGTCGACCAGCGCGGCATCGGCCTCTCCGGCAAGCCCCGCGACGGGTACGACATCGGCACCCTCGCAAGCGACCTCGTCGCGCTCATGGACGTTCTCGGCCACGAGGAGTTCGCTGTCTACGGGACGGACACGGGAATGCCGATCGCGCACGCCCTGGCGGCGGACTACCCGGAGCGGGTCGAGCGTCTGGTCGTCTCCGAGGCCTTCCTGCCCGGCATCTCCCCGCCGCTGCCGCTCTTCGTGCCCCCGACGCTCAACGCCCGCCTCTGGCACCTGATGTTCAATCAGCTTCCGGGCGAGGTGAACGAAGCACTCGTCAGGGGACGTGAGGACGTCTTCTTCGGCGCGGAGTTCGCGGCCTCGGCAGGCACGACGAAGCTCCCGGACGGCGCAGTCAAGTACTACGTCGACACGCTCGCCGCCGATCCGGAGGCCCTTCGCGGCAGCTTCGAGTTCTATCGGGCGATCACGGCGAGCGCCGCGCAGAACGAGGAGCGCAAGAGCAGGCGGCTGACGATGCCGCTCCTGGCGATCGGCGGCGAGGAGAGCGGTGGCGAAAACGCCGCGAACGCGATGAAGCTCGTCGCCGACGACGTCCAGGGCGTCGTCCTCCGCGGAAGCGGCCACTGGGTCGCCGAGCAGGCGCCCGAGGAGCTACTGGCGGCACTGACCGAGTTCCTCGCCCCGTACCGGGCAGCGCATGAAGCCGCTGCCGCGACGGTCAGCTAGATGGCCCTGTTCCAGCGCCTGCGGATGCCGACGTTCGCCGGGGCGACCGCGTGGCTCAACTCCGAGCCGCTCGGACCCGAAGAGCTCCGTGGCCACGCCGTCGTCGTCGACTTCTGGACGCTGACGTGCATCAACTGGCTCCGCACCGAGCCGCACGTGCGCGCCTGGTCGCAGGCCTACCGGGACGACGGGCTGATCGTCGTGGGCGTGCACACGCCCGAGTTCTCGTTCGAGCACGACATCGAGCTGGTGCGCCAGGCAACGGAGGATCGCGCGATCGACTACCCCGTCGCGCTCGACAACGACTACGCGATCTGGAGCGCGTTCGACAACCACTACTGGCCGGCGCTCTATTTCGTCGACACCGATGGAGCGATCCGCGACCAGCACTTCGGCGAAGGACGCTACGAGCAGTCCGAGCGCGTGATCCAGCGGCTGCTCGGCGTCGATCGTGACCCCGTCACCGTTCGAGGCGACGGCGTCGAGGCGGAGGCCGACTGGGGCAACTTGCGCTCGCCCGAGACCTATCTCGGCTACGCCCGCGGCGAACGCCTCGCCGCACCGGACCGACTTCGGCTCAACGCATGGGGGCTGACCGGCAAGTGGACTACGGGCGCGGAAAACGTCATCCTCGACGAGGCCGGCGGCAGCATCTCCTACCGCTTCCACGCGCGCGACGCGCATCTCGTGCTGTCGCAGACGACGCAGGAGCCGATCCCCTTCCGCGTCGTCCTCGACGGTGAAGCGCCCGGCGCCTCGCACGGCCTCGACGTCGACGCAGACGGAAACGGCGTGCTCCGCGGGGGTCGCCTCTATCAGCTCGTGCGCCAGCACGACGGGATCAGCGAGCGCACTCTCGAGATCACCTTCCTCGAACGCGGCGCCGAGGCGTACGTATTCACGTTCGGATAGGCGCCATGGCCGACGACGCCAACAAGGCTGTGCCCCCGCCGCCGATGCCGCAGGACAAGGGCCGCTGGCGCGTGGCGCCGGCGCCGGACGGGCGCGGGACGCCCGACGAGCACAAGCCGGCGCCCCCGCACCGGGTGCCCTGGTTCTGGATCGTCTTCGCCGTGCTGCTGCTGATCAACTGGGCGGCGGTGCTGATGACGGGGTCGTCGGGGCAGCAGCGGGTGAAGGTTCCGTTCAGCCCGTACTTCCTCGAGCAGGTTGAGGCCGGGAAGGTGAAATCGATCTCCTCCAGGGAGGACACGATCGACGGGACCTTCTCGCGCAAGGTCGTCTACCCGCCCGACAGCGCCACCGCCAAGCCCACGACGCTCTTCTCGACCCAGGTCCCCACGTTTTGGGACAACGCCACGCTGACTGCGCTGCTGCAGGCGAAGGGCATCGAGGTCAACGCGAAGAACCCGAACCCCGGAAGGTCGGTCCTGAGCGAGCTCCTGCTCGGGTTCGGCCCCACGCTGCTCTTCATCGGCCTGTTCTGGTTCCTCGCGCGCCGCGCTCAATCCGGTGCCGGCGGGCTAGGTGGGCTGGGCAACTTCGGCCGCTCCCAGGCGCAGCGTGTGGATCCGGAGAAGATCCGGGTGACCTTCGACGACGTGGCCGGGATCGACGAGGCGAAGGCCGAGCTGACCGAGATCGTCGATTTCCTGAAGACCCCCGACCGATATCAGCGTTTGGGCGGCCGGCTGCCGCACGGGGTGCTCCTGTTCGGGCCGCCCGGCACGGGGAAGACGCTCGTCGCCCGTGCGGTGGCCGGGGAGGCCCAGGCCGCGTTCTTCTCGATCGCCGCCTCCGAATTCATCGAGGCGATCGTCGGCGTCGGCGCCGCGCGCGTGCGCGACCTTTTCGCCAAGGCCAAGGAAGCCGCACCCTCGATCATCTTCATCGACGAGCTCGACGCCGTCGGCCGCTCCCGCCAGGGCTCGGCCGGCATCACCGGCGCCAACGACGAGCGCGAGCAGACGCTCGACCAGATCCTGACCGAGATGGACGGCTTCGAGTCGACCCAGGCTGTGGTCGTCCTGGGCGCGACCAACCGCCCGGAGATCCTCGATCCCGCCCTCCTACGGCCGGGGCGATTCGACCGCCGCGTCGCCGTGCAGCCGCCCGACAGGAACGGCCGGCTGAAGATCCTCCAGGTGCATACGCGGTCGATGCCGCTCGGCGCCGACGTCGACCTGGAAGCCCTCGCCTCGACAACGCCGGGAATGGTCGGCGCCGACCTCGCCAACCTCGCGAACGAGGCGGCGCTGCTCGCGGCCCGGCGCGCTCACGACAAGGTCCAGATGGCCGACTTCACCGACTCGCTGGAGAAGATCCTGCTCGGCGCCCCGCGTGGGATCCTCCTCAGCCGCGCGGACCGCGAGCGGACCGCCTACCACGAGTCCGGGCACGCGCTCGTCGGGATGCTCACCCCGGAAGCCGACCCGGTGCGCAAGGTCTCGATCATCCCCCGCGGACAGGCGCTCGGCGTCACGCTCTCCACCCCCGACGCCGATCGCGTCTCCTACTCGGTCGAGGAGCTCGAGGCCAAGATCAGAGTCTCCCTCGGCGGACGTGTCGCCGAGGAGGTCGTCTACGGGAAGATCACCACGGGCGCCGAGTCAGACCTCCAGCAGCTCACCCAGATCGCCCGCCAGATGGTCGGCCGCTGGGGCATGAGCGAAAGGCTCGGGCCGATCACCCTCCTGCCGAGCGACGGGCAGGGCCCACTGCTCCCCGGCGCGAGCGAAACCTCGCCGCGAACGCAGTGGCTGATCGACGAGGAAGTGCGCCGCATCGTCGAAGATGCACACTGGGAAGTCACCCAGCTGCTCACAGAACACCGCGAACAACTCGACAGCCTCACCCATGCGCTCCTCGAAGCCGAAACCCTCGACGCACCCGACGCGTACGCCGCCGCGAGCGTTGCGATGCGCACAGCCGAGCTGGAAGCCACCGTCTCCCCGGCCTGAGGCGACGTCGGGAAGTCGCCCTGACGCGCGCTGACCGTCCGCCTTCGGAACGGCGTCGAGATCGAGGATCCCCTGCCGGTCGTGCTCGGCTTTCTCGAAGCCTGGCGCCTCGAGGACGAAGACCGTACGGCGTCGTTCGCGGAGTCTGACCTCCGCCGCGCGAACCGCGGCGGTGCCCGCGTCTCGGCGGCCGAGATCGCGTCGATCCTCGAGCGGCGCAGCGCGATCGAGCGAGCCCTCCACGCGATCGCTCCCGACGCTTCGCTCGCCGGAACTGCGAGCTCGGTGCCTTGGCTGCCGCTGAGGCAGCTGTTCGACGCGTTCGCCGACCTCCGCGGGATCGGGCTCTCGAAGATGACCAAGGCACTGCACCCGAAGCGCCCGGCGCTGATCCCCATGCTCGACAGCGTCGTCCAGAGGTACCTGCAGGACGACGACCTCGGGCCCCGGGCGCCGTTCGGAGAGCGGGCACTCGACCTCGTACGCGGCTACAAGCGCGATCTCGACCGCAACCGAGCAGCGCTGGTAACGGTCAAGCGCGAGCTCGGGAAGCGCGGTCACGACGTCACCGAGGTGCGGATCCTCGATCTCTTGATCTGGTCGGTCGAGGCAGTCGGGAGCAGGTAGTGCGACACCGGGGGGCCGGCGAGGGTTCCGAGCCAGGGGATCGACCAGGGAGATCGACGGGCGCGATACGACGGCTTTGGCGCGACTCTCGACGCCGACAACCGCAAGGAGGGAAACGAGATGCCGCAGATCACGGTGGGAACGGAGAACGGCCAGCCGATCGAGATCCACTTCGAGGATCACGGGAGCGGCGACCCGGTCGTTCTGATCCACGGGTACCCGCTCAACGGGAACTCGTGGGAGCGTCAAGAGCGCGAGTTGCTCGTACACGGCTATCGCGTGATCAGCTACGACCGCCGCGGCTTCGGCCGCTCCAGCCAGCCCACGGTCGGCTACGACTACGACACCTTCGCGGCCGATCTGAACGCGCTGATCGAGCACCTGGACCTGAACGACGTCGTGCTCGTCGGCTTCTCGATGGGCACGGGCGAAGTGACGCGCTACCTCGGCACGTACGGATCACAGCGTGTCCGCAAGGCCGCCCTGCTCGGTGCGATCCCGCCGTTCCTGCGTAAGACGGACGACAACCCGAAGGGCGTCGACGAAGCGGTATTCGACGGGATCAAGGCCGCGATCGTCAGGGACCGCTACGCCTACTTCAAGGACTTCCTCGACAACTTCTACAACGTCGACAAGCTCGCTCCCGAGCGGATCGGCGAGCAGGCCTGGCAGGCGAGCTTCAACGTCGCCGCGGGCGCGTCGCCGTACGCGACGTACGCGTGCGTCGACACGTGGCTCACAGACTTCCGGGACGACCTGCCGAAGATCGACGTCCCCGTCCTCGTCGTCCACGGCACCGAGGACCGGATCCTTCCGTTCGAGGCGACCGCGGTGCGACTGCCGGAGCTGATCGCGGACGTGACGCTCGTCCCGGTCGAGGGCGGCCCGCACAACATCGGCTGGACCCACCCCGAAGAAGTGAACAGCGCGCTGCTCGAGTTCGTCAGCGCGACGGTGCCGCTCGCAACGCGATGAGCGAGGTCGCTTGCACGCGCCTGCCGCGGCGATTCTCCCAACTCTCGCGATCCTGGAGGGAGGAACATGACTGAGAAGCAGCCGTGGATGCTGCGGGCCTCGCTGCCCACCGGAGGTGTGTGATGTCGTTCGTCTCACGCGGGTTCCACGGCCGCCGGCGATCGGACGCGGATCCGTCGCGCGTGCCGCCGGGCCAATACGTGACCGCGGATTTCCCCGTCCTCTCCGCCGGGCCGACGCCTCGTAGGTCGCTCGAGCTCTGGACCTTCTCGATCGTCGGCGAGGTCGACGAGGAGCGCGGCTGGACCTGGGAGGAGTTCCGGGCGCTGCCGAGCGAGGAGGTCACCGTCGACATCCACTGCGTGACCAAGTGGTCCAAGCTCGACATCGTCTGGCGTGGCGTCTCCGTCGACACGCTGCTCGATGGGGTCGACACGACGGCCGAGTACGTCGTCGAGTACGCGGACGGCGGCTACACCACGAACCTGCCGCTCGATGACGTCACCGGCGGCAAGGCGTGGGTCGTCTACGAGTACGACGGCGAGCCGCTCGCGCCCGAGCACGGCGGCCCCGCGCGGATGCTCGTCCCTCATCTCTACTTCTGGAAGAGCGCCAAGTGGGTGCGCGGCCTGCGGCTCCAGACCGAGGACGAGCCCGGCTTCTGGGAGACGAACGGCTACCACAACTACGGCGACCCGTGGCAGGAACAGCGCTACTGGGGCGACTGACCTGGCAGCTCGCCGAGGTCGTCGACGTCGTAGCCGAGACGCCGCGCGTCAAGACGGTCGTCTTCGACGTCCCGGGTTGGCCCGGCCATCGGCCGGGCCAGCACGTCGACGTTCGCCTGACCGCGGAGGACGGCTACCAGGCGGAACGCAGCTACTCGGTCGCTTCGGCGCCCGACGGCACGCGCGTCGAGCTGACGGTCGAGCGGCTCGACGACGGCGAGGTCTCGCCGTACCTGACGGACGAGCTCCGGACGGGCGACCGGATCGAGCTGCGCGGCCCCGTGGGCGGCTACTTCGTCTGGGAGCCCTCGGCCGCTCGGCCCGTGCTGCTCGTCGGCGGGGGATCCGGCGTCGTGCCGCTGATGGCGATGATCCGAGCCCGGGCCGCCGCGCTGAGCGACGTCGAGATGCGGCTGCTCTTCTCCTCGCGCAGCTGGGACGAAGTGATCTACCGCGACGAGCTCGAGCGGCTGAGCGGCGGCGGTCTCACCGTCGTGCACACGCTGACGCGATCGCAGCCTCCCGGCTGGACCGGGTACGCGCGTCGCGTCGACGCGGAGATGCTGGGCGACGTCAGCCCACGCCCCGAGGAGAGAGCCACCATCTACTCGTGCGGACCGACGCCGTTCGTCGAGACCGTCGCCGAGGCACTCGTGCAGCTCGGACACGAGCCACACCTGATCAAGACCGAACGCTTCGGACCGACGGGAGGCTGAGATGGACCCGCACATGCTCGACGGCAACGCTGTCGCCGGCTTGCTTCAGGAGGTGTTCGCCGCCGAGATGACGACCGCAATCGGAAGATGCGGCAACTGCGGCGCGACCGAAGCCATCGGCGCCGTCCGGGTCTTCCGCGGCGCCGGCGTCGTCCTCCGCTGCCCGCACTGCGACAACGCTCTCGCCATTCTCGTCATGCGAGGCGACGACATCTGGATCAGCTTGAGCGGCGTCCGTGGGCTGACGATCAGCCGCAGCTAGGGCGCTTACGGACTCGGGGGCAGGCACTGATCTCCGAGGTCGCGACCCGAGAGTACGACAGCGGGCGCGGGCGGCGGCGCGCCGCCGACCAACACCAAAGTGCAATAGAGCTTCGGCCCGACCGGGCGTATTCTCCCGGCGACGTCACCAAAGACGGGAGGCGAACGCGTGCATCGTGAGCCCTGGGACGGAGTGGTGGCAGACGCCGCCCCGTCCGATCACATCGTGCAGCTCTACCAGGACCAGGACTTTCTCAACCGCGCCGTGTGCCGGTTCGCCGGCGCTGCTCTCGCGGCCGGAGAGGGCGTCATCCTCGTGCCGACGCTGAGCCACTGGAACGCTATTCGCCCACGCCTCGAGGCCGAGGGCGTGAACGTGGAAGGGGCACGAAGACGCGGGCAGCTGACGGTCGTCGATGCGGACGAGTTCCTGCCTCGCTTCATGCGCGACGCCATGCCCGATTCGCCGCTCTTCCTAGGCCTCGCCGCGGACGTGATCAGCGAGGCGCGGGCCGAAGGGCGCTACCAGAGGGTGCGTTGGTGGGGAGAGATGGTCAACGTCCTGTGGGAGCGCGGGGACGCCGCTGCGAGCATGCACCTCGAGGACCTGTTCGATCAACTCGCCCATCAGCACGACATTGCGATCTTCTGCTCGTTCCTGATGGACAACTTCGACGGCGACGTCCACGCACACATGCTGCCCAGGCTCGGGACCAATCACTCTCACCTCATTCCCGTCGAGGACTACGCTCGCTTGGAGCGGTCTGTCGCCGCAGCGCTCAGGGAGGCGGTCGGCACGGACGAAGCCGTGGTGCTCGAACGTCGACTGCTCACTGAGTATCAGGAGCCGTTCGCGATGCCGCGCGCTCAGGCGCTGCTCTTGGCCCTGCATCAAGTTGTCCCGACGATTGCCAATCCGGTTCTGCAGCGGAGTCGCGAGCTGTACACCACTTCAGCGGCCGCCCAATGACGACGCAGCACGTCACGCTCGAAGTCGGCTGGACGGGCCTACACCCCGCTGCGATCGATCTGACCAACATCTTCGATGCCGTTGAGGTTCCCATCGTCGTCGTGCAACGCGACTCGACGGTTGTCGGCTTCAACAGCGCGGCGGTGGATGTGCTCGGCCTCTCGCCGACGGACACCAGCCGACGGCTGCGCGACGTCGCGGCGCTCGCTCCCCTGCCCAGCCTGGAACACCAATGCAGGGAGGTCATCACCGCCGGGGTCCCGTCGCGAGCCGATTTCCGCGACGGAGATACGTGGTTCGTCGTTCGGATGTCTCCTTACGCAGGCAGCGACGGCGAGGTCGCGGGCACGGTGCTGACCTTTACGAACGTGACGGCGTTCCGCGCCACTATGGATCAAGCGATCTACGAACGCGAGTGCACGAAGGCAATCCTCAACACGGTGGCCGAGCCCCTCGTCGTGCTGAGCGGCGATCAGCGCATCCAGTCGGCCAATCGAGCCTTTTACACACTCTTCGGCGTCTCGCGCGACGAGACGCAAGGCGCTTCACTGTACGAGCTCGGGAACCGCGCCTTTGACCTTGCACCGCTGCGTAGACAACTCAGAAAGCTGCTTGCCGGCAGCCGAAGGCTCCAGCCGGTCGAGGTCGATCAGGTTGCCACGACTGAAGGGCAGCGGATCCTCGTTCTCGATGCTCGCCCGCTGTCTTTCCCGGGTCACTCCGAGCGCAGGGTTCTGGTGACGTTCGAGGACATCACGGTGCGCAAACAGGCTGAAGCAGCCAAGGATCTCCGTTCAGAGGAGGAACTGCGGCGCAGCGAGGCGTTTCTCGCGGAGGGTCAACGTCTCAGCCTGACCGGCAGCTTTTCGTGGAAGGTGGCGACCGACGAAATCACCTGGTCCGAGGAGCTCTACCGCATTTACGAACTCGAGGTCGGCGTGCCGGTGACGCTCGACCTGATCCGTACCCGAGTTCATCCGGAAGACGTCAGCCTGATCGAGAAGATGAAGATGGTCGAGCAGCTGCCCGACGGCGGTGACGACTTCGAATGGCAGTACCGCTTGCTGATGCCTGACCAGTCGATCAAGTACATGCATGCGGTCGCTCATGCGATCCGGGACCACACCGATCAGCTGGAATACATCGCGGTCGTTCAGGATGTCACCGCGCGTCGGCGGTCGGAGGAAGCTCTCGCGAAGGCAAGGTCGGAGCTTGCGAAGGTCTCACGAGCGATGAGCCTGGGCGTGCTTACGGCGTCGATCGCGCACGAGGTCAACCAGCCGCTCTCGGGGATCATCACCAACGCCGGAACGTGCCTCCGCATGTTGGATGGCGATACTCCGGACGTCGAGGGCGCGCGCGAAACCGCGCGGCGGATCATTCGCGACGGCAACCGCGCTTCAGACGTGATCACGCGGCTGCGTGCTCTGTACAGCAAGGAGGAGCTCACGCTCGAGCGCCTCGACCTGAACGAGGTCGCTCGACAGGTCATTGCGCTCTCGTTGAGCGATCTCCAGAGAAACCGCGTCGTTCTTCAATCCCAGCTCGGCGAGGACCTTCCACTCATCACGGGCGATCGGATCCAGCTTCAGCAGGTGATCCTGAACCTGCTCCGCAACGCCTGCGACGCGATGGCCGAAGTGCGGGACCGGCCGCGGGATCTGGTGATCAGAGCGGAGCGCGAGGGCGGCGACCGCGTGCGCTTGAGCGTCCGCGATGCCGGCGTGGGCATCGACTGCGAGAGCATGAACAAGCTGCTGGACGCGTTCTACACGACGAAAAGCGACGGGATGGGAATCGGGCTTTCCGTCAGCCGCTCGATCATCGAGCGACACGGTGGGCGTCTCTGGGCGGAGCGGCACGAGGGACCGGGCGCGACGTTCTCCTTTTCCATTCCGATCGATCCAGAGGGACCGTGATGACCGACCGTTCACTCGTGTCGGTCGTCGACGACGACGAGTCGGTGCGTGAGTCGCTGCCGGACCTCCTGCGGCAGTTCGGGTTTGCCGCCGAGGCGTTTTCGTCCGCTGAAGCGTTCCTCGCCTCGGACGTCGTCGCCGAAACGAGCTGTCTGCTCCTCGACGTAGCGATGCCCGGGATGTCGGGACCTGACCTTCAGCAGGAGCTGACACGGCGACGGCAGCAGATTCCGATCGTGTTCATCACCGCGCACGGCGACAGCACGGTCCGGCCGCGGCTGCTCGCGCGCGGAGCGGTCGAGTGCTTGCTCAAGCCGTTCAGTGAGGCGGCGCTGCTCGACGCGGTGGGGGCGGCGCTTCGCGGGCCGTATTCTCCTGCCGCAAGGGCGACATGAGCGACACGGATCCCGTCGTGTTCGTCGTCGACGACGACGTCTCGGTGCGGGAATCGCTCGAGCTGCTGATTCTCACTGCCGGCTGGCGACCGGAGACCTTCGCCTCGGCGGAGGAGTTCCTCGCGCGCTCGCGCGTCGGCGGCCCGAGCTGCCTGGTGCTCGACGTGACGCTTCCCAAGCTCAACGGTCTGGACCTCCAGAAGCGAATCGTCGATCGAGCGGACATGCCCATCATCTTCATCACGGGCTACGGCGACGTGCCGACGACGGTACAAGCGATGAAGGCCGGTGCGGTCGAGTTCTTGACCAAACCGTTGAGCGACGACGTCCTGCGGACGGCCATTGGTGACGCGATCGAGCGCAGCCGAACTGCGCTCTCGCACGAGGCGGACTTGCGTGCGCTTCGAGATCGTCACGCGTCGCTCACGCCGCGGGAGCGGGAGACGATGGCGCTGGTCGTCTCCGGTCTGTTGAACAAACAGATCGCAGCGAACCTCGGAATCAGCGAGATCACGGTCAAGGCCCATCGAGGCCGCGTGATGCGGAAGATGCACGTCGATTCGCTCGCCGACCTGGTCAGGGTGGCGGCGGCGCTTAACGTACCGCTCGCCGTACACCAAGGTATCGGCAACACCATCGTCCAATAGATCGCGTACACGTGCGCGCGTATCGTCGCGTGCGGTCGATATGCCTGAACGCGCGCTCCTCGGTCGCCGCCACGAATGCCACGCGCTCGATCAGCTGCTCGAGGGTGTGCGAGCGGGTCAGAGTCGGGTGCTCGTCCTGCGCGGCGAGGCAGGCGTCGGCAAGTCGGCTTTGCTGGAGTACCTCGCCGGGACGGCGTCGGGCTGTCGAGTCGCGCGAGCGGCGGGCGTCGAATCCGAAATGGAGCTTGCGTATGCGGGTCTCCACCAGCTCTGTGCGCCGATGCTGCACTTCCGGGAGCGTCTACCCGCCCCTCAGCGGGACGCGCTCGCGACGGCGTTCGGCCTGACCGCGCAGCCCGCGCCCGATCGCTTTGCTCTCGGGCTGGCGGTGCTCGGCCTCCTGGCCGAGGTCGCCGGCGAGCGGCCACTCGTCTGCGTGGTCGACGACGCGCAATGGCTCGACCAGGCGTCTGCGCAGATCATCGGCTTCGTCGGTCGCAGGCTGCTAGCCGAGCGCATCGCGCTCGTCTGTGCGGCACGCACGGGAACCCGTGACAACGTCTTCGCCGGACTCCCCGAGCTGCCCGTCAACGGACTCACTGACAGCGATGCGCGCGCGTTGCTGCTCGGCAACGTCTACGGCCCGCTCGACTTCGCGGTCTGCGACCAGATCGTCGCCGAGAGCCACGGCAATCCGCTCGCCCTCCTCGAGCTGCCGCGCACCTGGAGCGCCGCCGAGCTCGCCGGTGGCTTCGGGCTGCCCGACAGCCAGCCGGTAGCGGGCAAGATCGAACAGAGCTATGCGCATCGCCTCGATCAGCTGCCTTCGGACACGCGGCTGCTCGTTCTGGTCGCGGCCGCAGAGCCGTTGGGCGACCCGTTGCTGCTCCACCGCGCGGCCGAGACTCTCGAGCTCGCGATGGCGGCGGCCGGCCCTGCATTGGACGCCGGGCTGCTCAGGATCGGGGGGCGAGTCGAGTTCGCGCACCCGCTCGTCCGCTCCGCCGCCTACCGCTCGGCCACGACGGACGAGCGCCACCGTGTGCACCGCGCCCTCGCCGAAGCGACCGATCCCGACACTGACCCCGACCGGCGGGCCTGGCACCGCGCGCGAGCGTCGGCGGGACCTGACGAGGACGTTGCCGCCGAGCTGGAGGACTCCGCGAGCCGCGCACAGGCGCGTGGCGGCCTTGCTGCCGCGGCGGCGTTCCTCCACCGCGCCGCAGCGCTGACAGCCGACCCCGCCCGGCGCGCAGAGCGTGCGCTGACCGCAGCAACCGCAAGCCTCGAGGCCGGCGCGTTCGACACCGCTCTCGCGCTCGCGGCCATCGCCGGCGGCGGGTCGCTCGACACTTTTACGCGCGCGCGCGTGGAGCTACTGCGCGCCCAGATCGCGTTCGCCTCGAACCGCGGCAGCGCAGCCCCGGCGTTGCTGCTCCGCGCCGTGAAGCGCATCGAGCCGCTGGACGCGCAACTCGCGCGTGCCGGCTACCTCCAGGCGCTGTCGGCGGCCATGTTCGCGGCTCGCCTCGCCGGTCCGGGCGGCGGCGTGCAGGACGTCGCGGACGCCGTCCAGACAGCTCCGGCGGCGGCGGGGCCGCCGAGCGCCGCAGACCTCCTCCTCGACGGTTGGGCGGCCTTGTTCGCAGGCGGCTGCGCTACCGCGGCGCCCACCTTGCACGAGGCGCTCGAGAGGTTCGACGACGGAACGGCGGACGCCGCGGAGCTCCAGCTGCTCTGGCTGGTCACGATCACGGCGCCGGTGGTCTGGGACGACGAGCGCTGGGAAGCCCTCGCGGAACGCCACGTCGACCTCGCGCGCACCACCGGCGCGCTCAACGAGCTTCCCCTTGCACTGAACTCGCGCGCCAACCTTCATCTCTTCCGCGGGGAGCTCGAGACGGCGGCTCGACTGATCGAGGAAGCCGGAGTTGCCATCGAGGCGACGGGAGCAAGCCTGACGCCGTGGGGAGCGGTCGCGCTCGCGGCACTACGCGGTCGCGAACAGGAGGCGCTTTCGACGCTCGACAGTGCCGCGGCCGACTCGACGCGCCGAGGGGAAGGCATCGGGCTGACGGTGATCGCATGGGCTCGCGCGGTTCTCTACAACGGCCTCGGCGCGTACGAGAAGGCCTTTGTCGCCGCCGGGGAGGCGATCGCTTGCCCGACCAACAGCGCCGCGGCAGCGTGGGGCACGGTCGAGTTGGTCGAGGCAGCGGCCAGGCTTGATCAGCCGAAGTCCGCCCGCGAGCACGCCGAGCGGTTCGCCGAGATCGCCGATGCAGCCGGCACCGACTGGGCACTCGGGGTCGACGCGAGGACGCGCGCTCTCCTGAGCGCCGGCGCGACGGCGGAGGAGCTGTACCTCGAGGCGCTCGACCACCTCGGACGATGCCAGATGCGCATCGACCTGGCGCGCTCGCATCTTCTCTACGGCGAGTGGCTACGCCGGAGAAACCGCCGGATCGACGCTCGTGCACAGCTGCGCGCTGCGCACGACTGGTTCACGTCGATCGGACTGGAGGCGTTCGCCGAGCGCGCGCGGAAGGAGTTGCTGGCGACGGGAGAGAGGGTGCGCAGGCGGACCGCCGCGACGCGTGACGATCTCACGGCGCAGGAGCGGCAGATCGCCCAACTCGCGCGCGACGGTCTTTCGAACCCGGAGATCGGCACACGGCTGTTCCTCAGCCCGCGCACGATCGAATGGCACTTGAGCAAGGTGTTCAGCAAGCTCGGCATCGAGTCGCGCGCGGATCTGCGAGACGCCTTGCCGACCGCGGACGTCGAGGCCGCTCTTGCGTAGGCACCGGCGCAGCCCGTAAGACGCCCCCGGGGGCACGGACCAGGGAGCAGACCAGGGTCGCCCACGGGCGCGCGTGCACGGCGCGACGAGCAGTCTCCTCCCGTCGCCGAACAGGGAGGAAGCAGATGGCCGTCACGACGGAACAGCTAGCGGACGCCGCGGCAATTCGGCCGTTCACGATCGAGATCCCGCAGAGAGAGCTCGACGCGCTGCGTGTGCGGATCGCTGCGACCCGCTGGCCCGAGAAGGAGCCCGTCGACGATCTGTCGCAGGGCGTGCAGCTAGCGACGATCCAGGCCCTCGCGCGGTACTGGGCGACGGACTACGACTTTCACAGGCTCGAGGCGAGGCTGAACGCCCTGCCGCACTTCATCACCCAGATCGACGGACTGGACATCCACTTCATCCACGTGCGCTCGCAGCACGACGACGCGTTGCCGCTGATCATCACGCACGGCTGGCCGGGCTCGATCGTCGAGATGCTGAACGTGATCGGCCCGCTCACCGACCCGACGGCGCACGGCGGCAGCGCGGACGACGCGTTCCACGTGGTCGTCCCGTCGATGCCCGGCTACGGGTTCTCGGGCAAGCCGACGCGCACCGGCTGGGGCCCCGAGCACATAGCCCAGGCTTGGGCAGAACTGATGGAGCGCCTCGGCTACACCCGCTACGTCGCCCAGGGCGGCGACTGGGGTGCGCTCGTCACCGATTTCATGGGCGTACAGGCGCCGAGCGGGTTGATCGGCATCCACACGAATATGCCCGGCGCCCTGCCACCCGAGATCTCGAAGGTGATCGCGTCGAACGTGCTCGGTGCCGGCGACCCGGCGCCGACCGATCTCTCGGACGAGGAGCAGCACGTGTACGACCGGCTGATCTTCTTCTTCACGAAGGGCATCGGCTATGCGCTCGAGATGGGGAATCGCCCGCAGACGCTGTACGGGCTCGCGGATTCCCCCATCGCCCTGGCTGCCTGGATGATCGATCACGACTTCTGGAGCTACGAGGACATCTCGCGCGCCTTCGTCGAGGAGCAGCCCGTCGGCAACCTGACGCGGGACGAGGTACTCGACAACGTCACGCTCTACTGGTTGACGAACACCGGGGTCTCCTCGGCGCGCCTCTACTGGGAGAACAAGGTCGGCTTCTTCGACTTCAAGGGCGTCACGGTCCCGGCGGCCGTCAGCATCTTCCCGAACGAGATCTACCACGCCCAGCGGAGCTGGGCCGAGCGGGCCTACCCCAACCTGATCTACTTCAACGAGCTCGACAGGGGCAACCACTTCGCCGCCTGGCAGGAGCCGGACCTCTTCAGCACCGAGCTCCGGGCTGCGTTCAGGACGCTCCGTGACGGGAGGTCTTCAGATGCATGATTGGGAACGCAACTGGCCGCGGCGCCGGCGTCGTCTTCGTCGTCTTGCTCGTCATCGCATCCATCGTCTCCGGCGATCAGCCGAAGCTGGGCGTGTCGCCTGACAAGCTCGTCTCGTTCTTCGACGGCGCTCGCACGCGGATTCTCATCGCTACCGTCATCTTCTGCTTTTCCTTCCCGGAGCTCCTGTGGTTCGGAGCGGTGCTCGCGTCCGCCCTCCGTGATGCCGGCCAGGGCGGCTGGGGCGCAGCGGCGACAGCCTCCAGCGGACATGACCCTTTCTCCATTCATCCCTGGCCGGGCAGGTCGCCCAGCAGTCGGGCCAGATCCATCTCAGGATTTCGGGTCTGGAAGCCGCGCTTCAGCGCGGCTGCGATCGCGCGTTGCGCCTCAGGTTCGCGCACTCCCTGGCCGAAGAGATCGGAATCGCGCCGGAACTCGTCCGCGGGCGCGAGCGCGATGGCATTGGCTCGTTCCTTGACGACGACTTGGCCGGCGGCCGGGAACCCCGCGATGCGGCGCGCGAGCGTCCGGATGAACTCGTCGAGGCCGTCGGCGGGCAGCGCCCGGTTGATCCAGCCGTACCGCTCGGCGAGCTCCGCGTCGTAGTCCTGCGCGCTCAAGATGACCTCGAGCGCACGGGCGCGGCCCATGAGCCGGACGAGGTGCTGCACGGCGCCTCCACCCGGGATGACACCGAACGCCGGCTCGAACTGAGCGAAGATCGCCGATTCCCGCGCGGCGAAGCGCATGTCGCAGGCGAGCGCGAACTCGCTGCCAGCGCCGCGCACGCGACCTTCGATCTGCGCGATGCTGACCAGGCGGCTCGCGCTCAGGTGACGGAATAGGAGGGCGATGGAGGGTTCGCCGACCAGCTTCGTCGCCTCAGCCCGGTACTCTGCGATTCGCGTCACGTCGACGTGCGAGATGAAGTAGTCGGGGTCGGCGCTCGTGAACACGAGCACCTTCAACGCGTCGTCCGCCTCGGCTCGCTGAATGAGTGAGACCAGGTCGCGGACCAGCTCGGGCCCGAGGAGATTCATCGGCGGGGCCGAGATCTCCGCGAAGAGAACGGCCCCGTCGATCTGCACGGTGAGTGTCTCGAACGTCCAGGAGTCCGGTGTCGGCGAGGTGCTCATTCGCAATAGCCCTTTGTGGTCTGTACGACGCCCCTTCTTGCCGTTCGCCCGACGCCAAACACGAACGCGACGAGCAAGATGTCGGGCAGCAAGAGCGCCACAACGAAGATCGCTGCGAGCGCCAGCGCCAGCGTGTGGAGGAAGCGAGTCATTTGGCTCTTCGGCGACTAGTCACGCTCGAGCGTGACTAGTCGTCGCCTCCGAAGAGCGAGAGGAAGAGCAGGAAGACATTGAGGACGTCGAGGAAGATCGACGCTGCAAGCAGCGGCGCAGTACGGATGTCCTTGGTCTGGCGCAGCCGCTGGAAGTCGAAGAGCGTCAGTCCGGCGAAGATCACGAGGCCGGCGATCGCGTAGATCAGCGCTCCGCCGGGTATCTGCACGAACACGAGCGCGATTCCGAACACGATCAGCGCGAGCAGTGCCCACAACAGCGAATGGGCGAGCCTCGAGAGGTCGCGCCGGATGGCGTAGCCGGCAGCGCCGAAGCCGGCGATGAAGAGTGCCGTCGCACCGCCGGCTTCCCAGACTGCCTGCGGATCGGCGCCCGCGTAGTAGGCGACGGTGGGCGCAACGGCGAGGCCGAGCAGGAGGCCGAAGCCGAAGAGGAGGCCGACGGCGAGCTGCTCGGACCGCTGCGCGGCGGCGTTGATCCCGAGCAGCAGGGCAAAGGCGGCGATGTACGAGCCGATTGCCCAGTCGCCCGAGGTGTCGCGGCCGATGTAGGCGCCGAGCGCGAAGACACCCGAGGTGAGGGCAACGAGGCCCATCGTCTGGCCGAGCAGCGCACCCGTCTCGCCACGGCTGAGCGGCGCCCGAACGGTTGCGGTGGTGGATGACATCTCACGTACTCCTTTCGATGTGTGGCTGTTGGTCTGAGAGAACTGCGATTGCGTCAGCCGCCTCCGCGTCGTCGACGAGGAGGCGTGCGCCGCTGGAGAGGTCGAACGGGTAGGCACCGCCGGCGTCGTCGGCCGCAATCAGGGACGAGATCCCCGCCGAGGCGAGCCGCGTCTGGGCGAACTCCGCATCGCTTCGCGTTCGATATGTCCCGATCGCGATCATCGGGCTACGCGGCGAGGCGGTCGTCTTGGTAGTCGAGGGTGCTGCGGTCGCGGTAGGCGAATGGGTGGTAGTAGACGTCGAGCGCGCGGCCCGGCTCGGCCGGGATCTCGAAGTACGCGCCCGCCCGGCGGTCGGAGACGGAGACGACGACCTCATCGATGCCGTCGCTCTGCGCCCAGAGGAGTGTCACCTCCACACCGTCGCTCGAGCGGTTTGCCAGCTCTGTCCGCCTGGTTGTCGACTGCTTGGTCATCGATCTCCTCCTTCCGCGTCTCGTTGGAAGGAGCGTCGCGCCTTGCGGGGTCGGTCGCCTCCGTCGGATGCCCTGGTCCGCGCCCTAGGATCATGCTCGCCCCTCGTCGCGGCGGTCCGCAGCGCCGAGGTCAACCCCCGCATCGTCGACGAGCCGTCGCCCCTCTTGGAGGAATGTGGTTGCGCGCAGTGCGCGCCGGATTAGACCGGTACCACCTCGGACGTTGAGTCGCGCAGCGCCTCGGCGAGCTCCTTGCGCGAGCTGATCCCGAGCTTCTGGAACACCTTGCGCAGGTGGTACTCGACGGTGCGGTGGCTGAGATAGAGCTGCGCTGCGATTTCGGGGTTCGAGAGCCGCTCGGAAGCGAGACGCGCGATCTGCGCCTCTTGCGGCGTCAGCTCGTCCCGCGCATGCATCGTCCGCCTTCGAACGGTCTCCCCGGTAGCTAGGAGCTCGCGGCGCGCGCGTTCGGCGAATGCGCGTGCGCCCATCGCCTCGAAGGCGCCGTATGCCGCCTTCAGCTGGGTGCGTGCGTCGACTCGGCGGTTCTCGCGTCGGAGCCATTCGCCGTAGCTCAGCTGCGCCCGCGCGTACAGGACCAGGGCCCGGGACCTACCCAGCTTGTCGACGGCCTCGCGGTGGAGCTCCTCCGCTTGCACGCCGTCGCTCAGCAGCGCGTGGGTGGCGGCCTCGATGCCGCGCGCCCATTCAGTCGCACTCGTGCTCGACCGCTCGGCGAGACGCGCGAAGGCGAGCTCCGCTGCTGCCCGGTTGCCGCTCCGCGCTGCTGCCTCGATCAGCTCGGGCAGCAGCCAGCCGCTGAACCCGAGCACGTCGAAGTCGTACGCGCGCTCCGCCGCGGCGGCTGCGTCCGCGTATTCGCCGAGGCCGTTGTGGAGGACTGCAGTCGCCCACTCGGCGACCTGGATCAAGACTGCCTCGCCGGCCGCCGTGCCCGCTTCGATGAGCGCCGCGCGCCGCTTGTAGGTCGTTTCCCGGTCGCCGCGCCAGGCGGCGAGCAGGACAGAGCAGGTGCCGATGTAAGCGGTGCGGGTTGCGGCGGTGATCGTCTCCGCTTCGTGCAAGAGCTGCTCGACGACCCCGAACTCGCCGCGGAAGAGCCGAAATAGCCCCGAGTAGTTGAGTGCCAGCGGAAGGCTGGTCAGGTGGCCGCCTTCGCGCAGGGCGCGACCCGCTTCGGTCGCGATCTCTTCGGAGACGCCGTCCTCCCAGAGGTCGAATGCGAGGTGGCAGGCGAGCCAGCACCAGGCGAGGTTCTCGCGACTGAATCCCTCTGCGCGAAAGGCCGAAAGGGCACGCGCCGACCGAGGCAACGCGGGCTCGTAGCCACGGGTCAGCCGCGCGACGGTGGCTTCCAGCAGCAGGTCGATCGCGCGGGCCGGCTCATCCTCGGAGTCGAGCGTCGCCGCCGCGGCAGCTTCGACGACTCCCTTGTCTCTGGCGAAGCGACCGTTGCCGACAGCCGCCGCCAGCGCTTCCAGGTGCGTTTCGCGCGCCAACTCGGGGTCGAGCGGCTCGAGGCGACGTGCGGCGGCGCTGAGCAAGGAGGGCGTGTCGCTACCGCGCGTCCGGACCCTGGCGATCTTGGCGCGCAGCAGCTCGGCTCGTGCCCGGTCGAGCTGCTCGATAGGCGATGTCGTTGCGACCGTGAGCAGCCGCTCGGCTGCCTCGAGCGCTCCGGCGGCGTGCTTCAGCCGCGCCGCCGCAAGCGCGCGCATGCCGCGCAGCGTCGGGTCCGGACTGAGGTCGGCCGCTCGCTCGAGGAACCCGGCGGCCGCCGCCACGCCACCACGAGCCTGGGCCCGCGAGGCCGAGCGCTCGAGCTCGGCGGCGACGCTCTCGTCGGGGCCGGCCGCGGCGTGCGCGCGGTGCCAGACTCGGCGGTCCGGATCTCGTTCGGGATGGGTCGCCGCGGCGAGTGCCGCATGTGCTTGGCGCCGCTGATCCGGCGTCCCCGCGCGATACGCGGCGGCACGCACGAGCGGATGGCGGAAGCGAACTTGCGGGCCGAGCTCCACCAGTCCTGCGTCCTCCGCGAGAATCATGTCGGCGGCACTCCCTCCGAGCTGCTCGGCGGCCTCGGCAATCACGCGCGTATCGCCGACGGCTTCGGCCGCCGCGACGAGCAGCGCGCGCTGGGTCTCGGGTGGGAGCTTCTGGACCCGGTGGAGAAAGCTCTCCTCGATCCGGCCGGACAGCTCTCGCGCGGCGGGTAGTCCGAAGCCGCCGGCGAGCTCGGCCGGGGTTAGCCCTCGCGGCAGCTCCAGCAACGCGAGCGGGTTGCCCCTCGTCTCGGCCAGGATGCGCTCGCGTACCTGCTCGTCGAGCCCTCCGGGCACCGCCGCGTCCAGGAGCAGACGCGCGTCGGCCTCGCCGAGTCCTTCGAGCACGAGCTCCGGCAAGCCGTCGAACTCCTGCTCGGAACCCGGTTCCCGCACCGCGAACAGCATCGCGATCCGTTCGGCGGTGAGCCGTCGGGCGACGAAGGACAGTGCCGAAACGGACTCCCGATCCAGCCACTGCGCATCGTCGACCAGGCAGACGAGCGGTCGCTCTTCCGCCACCTGTGAAAGCAGGCTGAGCGCGGCCAGGCTGACCAGAAAGAGCTCGGGCGGCGGCCCGTCCATCAGGCCGAAGGCGCGCCGCAGCGCGTCTTGCTGCGGACCTGGCAGGAGCTCGATCCGCTCGAGCATCGGGCCGCCGAGCAGCTGCTGCAGACCGGCGAACGCGAACCTCGTCTCCGATTCGACGCCGGCCACGCGCACCAGCCCGCAGCCGGACGCCCGCCCGGCGACGTAGTCGAGCAAGGCGGTCTTGCCGACGCCCGCCTCGCCGCGGATCAGAAGCGCGGAACTTTGACCGGCGCGCGCCCCGTCGAGCAGCCGGTCGAGCGCGCGGCACTCTTCGCTCCGGCCGCGCAGCACCCTCGCAGCTCGCTCGCCCGGCATTTCCAGCGAGGACGATAGAGCCCCGGAGCCCGGCGGTTCAAGCTCGCGGCGCGCTCTCGCAAGAGCCGAACGAGGGCAACGACTGGGGCATCACACGGAGGCGATCGGATGGCCTGTAGCGCGACGCTCATGCGGTCATCAATCGCACCGGCCCTCGGGGGCCGTGAAAGGAGACGTCATGAGTCCAGCTTCGAACGGGCTGCCGACCCCGGTAGGCCCCGCCTCCGCCTCAGGCGCGCCGAACCTGCCGGCCGGTTTCGCCGATACGTTCGCCAGCCGCTACGTCGACAGCGGGGAGCTGCGCGTGCACGCAGTCGTCGGCGGCGAGGGCCCGCCGCTCCTGCTCGTCCACGGCTGGCCCCAGACCTGGTACGCCTGGCGCCTCGTGATGCCGGCGCTCGCCCGGGACTTCGAGGTGATCGCCGTCGACCAGCGCGGCGTCGGCCTGTCCGACAAGCCCGAGGCCGGCTACGACACCGGCACGCAGGCGAACGACATGGTCGCGCTGATGCGGGCGCTCGGCCACGAGCGGTTCGCGATGTACGGCACCGATACCGGCATGCCGATCGGCTACGCCGTCGCGGCGGATCACCCCGACCGGCTCGAGCGCCTGGTCGTTTCCGAGGCCGTGATCGCGGGCGTGACTCCGTCACCGCCGCTGCTCGTCCCGGGTCCGCTCAACGAGCGGCTCTGGCATCTCGCCTTCAACCGGCTCCCGAAGGTGAACGAGCAGCTCGTCACCGGCCGCGAGGAGATCTTCTTCGGCGCCGAGTTCAACGGCTCGGCCGGGACGCACAAGCTGCCCGCCGAGCTCGTCGACTACTACGTCGAGACCCTCGCCTCCGACCCCGACGCGTTGCGCGGAAGCTTCGGCCAGTACCGCGCCTTCGACGCCAGCATCGCGCAGAACCGGCAGCGCAAGAACACGCGCCTGACCCTGCCCGTCCTCGCGATCGGCGGCGAGGAAGCACTCGGCCAGGGCGTCATCGACACGATGAAACTCGTCGCCGACGACGTCCAGGGCGTGATCATCCCCGGCAGCGGCCACTGGCTCGCCGAGCAGGCACCCGAGCAACTGGTCGCCGCCCTGACCCCGTTCCTCGCCCCCTACCTGGTCGCCTCGTCTCGCGTCGCGGCAGCAGGCGCTCGGAACTGAACAGGGGGCCATCAATGTCTCGCACGCAAGACGCAAATATTGACGGCAACAGCAAGAGCGGACCGCGCCGGCGCGACCTCCGGCCGCAGCCTCGCCGCCGCACCGACCTGATGGGCTTCAACTCCACCCTCTGGATGGGACTGGGCTGGGTGCTCCTGGTTCTCGCCCTCGTCTTCCCGTTCCCGTGGTGGTGGTGAGGCAGGACGTAACGAACTTCGACGTCAGCGTCTGCCTTCGCTCGCCGGGCGGCCGAGTGGCTCAACTCCGAGCCACTCGGCTCGTTCCGGTTCGCCTTCACGACCTTCCCGGGCGAGATCTGGCGGACGCCGCGCAGCTCGGTCGAGGCGAGCTACCCGAATGTCATCTACTTCCACCCAGTCGACAGGGGCGGCCACTTCGCCGCCTGGGAGGAGCCCGAGCTCTTCACGTCCGAGATCCGCAACGCCTCCCGGTCGCTGCGTTGACGAAAGGAGCAGACATGTCAGACGCACCGCCCACGGTCGTGCTCGTCCACGGGGCCTTCGCCGACGCCTCGAGCTGGAACGGCGTGTTCAACGATGACGGAGGTCAGACGTGGTCGCGGGGGATCTCGAAGCTCCAGTCGCGGGTGAAGACGGTCTCGCGGTCTTCGATGGCCGTGAGAGCGGCGTACACAGAGAAGGTGGTCGCGTCGCAGGTGAGCTTCGTGTGTGCGAGGACGTGCGTCCGCCAGCTGTCCCGGGCGATCGTGATCGCGTGCTCGCTAGCGGCGGTTGCCGAGAGCGGCTCGTCGTCGAGGATCGAGAACGTGTTCGTGGCGTGGCCGTGGTACTCGAGGCCGTCCGGAAGCCGGTATGCGTGCGCTCGTGCCACGGTGAGCTCCGTGCGGCCGCTGTCAGGATCGAGCCCGACTCGGAGGTCCTCCGGAAGCTCTGCGAGTCGCACGAGCGGCAGGGGCTCGCTGCCTTCCGGCTCGGCGAAGGCGGGTAGCTCGGCGTCGGTATCGCGCAGGCGCCGCACGGGAAGCTCGAGGTACGAGGCGCCGGCGACGACGGTCAGCGTCACCGGCTCGGGCGAGGGCCACGCTCGCGGCCAGCCGGTTGGCGAGACGCTCACCCGCAGGCGATGACCGGCCGGAATCGCGCGCCCGATCGCGTCCAGCCGTACGCCGGCCCGGGTTCGCCCGCCCGGCACGAGCGGCCGCGGTGCGTCGTGACTCTCGCGGTGCGCCAGGTTCAGCTGGCCGCGGGTGATGAGCGTGGAGACGCCGTCGGGGCTGACGTCGCATAGGCGCACGGAGGCGAGGGCGAGCGGCCGATCCGAGGCGAACACGAGCTCGAGCCGCGGAATGCCCAGCACCTCAATCCGCTCCGGCAGCGGCTCCGACGTGAATGAGAGGGAGCGCGCGTCCTCGGCGCTCTGGTCGGGCGAGAAGATCCAGCGGCTGTCCTGTCCGGCCGTCTGCAGACCGAAATTCGCGAGCTCGGTCTCGTCCGCCCCTCCCTCGGTCAGCCCGCCGTTCCCGGTCAGCGTCAGCGTCCGCGTCTCGATGTTCGCGCTCGGCCAGCCGGGTTCGGCTACCCAGCGGCCGGGCAGCTCGTCGTGGTGGCCGGGCGTGAACGGCTCCGTCATCCACGCCCGCAAGCAGGGCTCGTCCTCGACGCCGTTCTCGACGCCCTTGAGCCAGCGGTCCCACCAGCGGAGCGACTCCTGGAGAAAGCCGATCGCCGGCCCGGGCACCGCCTGCTCCGGATAGGTGTGCGCCCACGGGCCGATCAGTCCCTTCCGGGGCACGCCGAGCCCTTCGAGCAACGCAAAGACCGGGTTTCGATACCAATCGCACCACCCGGAGACGACGTAGACGGGACAGCGAATCGCCGCGTAGTCCGTGCACACCGATCCCTGCAGCCAGTAGCCGTCGCGTCGCTGATGACCAAGCCAGCACTCGATGAAGGGACGGTTTTCCTCCAGGCGAGCCAGCCAGAGCTCGCGCCAGCCCTCGCCCACGACCAGGGGGTCGGGCGGTCGCGCGTTGTAGGCGAGCATCGTCGTCGCCCAGTCGAGCATCGGCTGATAGACGCAGCCGCCGCACCAGTGGACGTCGTCCGAGTAACGGTCGTGCGTGGTCGAGACGGCGATCACCGCCTTGAGTGCAGGCGGCTGCCGCGCCGCGACTTGGAGCGCGTTGAAGCCGCCCCAGGAGATGCCGAACATTCCCACCGTGCCCGAACACCAGGGCTGCCGGGCAAGCCACTCGATCACCTCCACCGCGTCGAGCTGCTCCTGCGGCAGGTACTCGTCGAGCAGCGATCCGTCGGAGTCGCCGCTGCCGCGCATGTCCACTCGGACCGACGCGTATCCATGCCCGGCGAGATAGGGATGGCGGACGGCGTCGCGGGCGGCCGTCTCGTCATCCTTGCGATACGGGAGGTACTCGAGCAACGCCGGCACCGGCGCGTCCTCGGCATCCTCAGGCAGCCAGATCCGCGCGGAGAGCCGCACACCGTCGGACAACGGGATCCACACATCGCGCAGCTCGCGGACAGGCCGCGGAAGATCCCGACGCGCACGCACGGGCCGCGGAGGCTCAGTCCTCGTCCGGAGCGAGCGGCGTGATCGCGTCGATCCCTTCATCGCTCAGCGAGATGTGAGCCGCGGCGAGGTTCTCCTCGAGCTGCTCGATGCCGGCGGTGCCGGGGACGGGAAGCGCGATCTCCGGGGCGACGAAGCCGCCGATCCAGAAGCCGATGCCCGGATAGTCGACCGGGATGAGTTCGCGCTCGGCGGCGAACGCGTTGGTCAGCGCCGGATCCTGGCTTTCGAGGTTGGGGCGGAAGTGCTGCCGCATGACGAGCGGCAGCACTTCCGCCGGGCGCGCGGCGCGGTGGTAGGCGAACTCGACTCCGGTCGCCTCGACGAACCGCGCCTTAGCCGTGTCGTGGGTTGTTCCTGTGCTCATGGCCGGCATGCGATCGAATCGAGGACGGTCGCGGCGTACTCCGCCGGGGCCTCCTCCCAGACGAAGTGGCCGGCATCGATGATCGCAAGCCGGCTGTTCGGCAGCCCCTCGTCGAGGAACTCTGCGTTGGCGAGCGGGACGACCCGGTCGTGGCGGCCGTTGACGATCGTCACCGGCGTCCCGATTTGCGCTAGCAGCTCGGCGAGCTCGGGCAGCTCGACGGGATATCTGCGCACATACCGCATCGACTCGACGAAGCGGTCGCCCTCGTAGGACGCGAGGTAGTCCGCGCGAACGTGGTCGGGTATCCCGCTTGCGATCGTGTCCACGGCCGCGCCGACGATCGCACGCGGGTCGATCCGGCGATACCTGTCGAGATCGGGGTCGAGCACCCACGACCGGAGCGGCTCGCCGAGCTGAAGCGGAACCGCAGCCCCGCCAGTGCCGACGATCAGGCTTGCCATCCGCCCGGGATGCGCCGCCGCGGCGAACAGGGCGGCCGAGGTCCCGACGTCCGGTGCGACGATGTGCGGCCGGCCCAGTTCGGCCTCGTCGATGAGCCGCGCGAGGAACCCGCCCATCGCCCGAGGAGAGAGCAGATCGTCGCGGCGCTCGGATCCGCCGAACCCCGGCAGATCGACGGCGAAGAGGCGCGCGTGCTCGGCGAGCGTCGCCCAGATCGGCGCAAACGCATAGATGCTCTCCGGCCACGGGCTCGTCAGCAGGATCGTCTGCTCGCGAGGCTCGCCGCCGTCGGCATAGCGGACCCTCAACCCGCCGATCTTGCGGAACTGCGGCTTGATCGACGCGTCGAGTGCAGTGCTCACGTTCGGCTCACCGCCGGACGCTTGTTCCAGCCGTGGAAGGACGAGAGGTCGCCGGCGTCCCAGGCCTCGCGGAGGCCGGGGGCACTCAGGTCCCAGTCGGAACGGATCTCGCGCGTCACGTCGCGCAGGTCGCGGCGGAGGTCCTCGACGGAGGGCCTGCCCCAGAACCAGTAGCCGTTGTAGATGCTGTAGACGACGAGTCCGGGCTTGAGCACGAGGGTGTGCGGGATCATCGGATCGTTGTCCGGGTCGGTGTACTCCTGGATGTCGAGGTCCTGCTGGACGGTTCGCTCGGGATCGGAGAGGAAGGGCCACTGCGCGCCGACCGAGTTGCGGAACTCCTGGCTCGTGTGCCGGTCGTCGGTCGAGATCGTCGCGATCTGCGTGTAGGCGACGTTGATCTGCGAGTAGAACGCGGCAAGCTGGAGATGCTGCTGGTGCTCCTTGGGGCAGTAGTGCCCCCGGGCGAGCGTGAGGATGAGCGGGTCGTCGCCTTGGATCTCGCTCAGCCGCCACACCCTGCCCGTGTGGTCGGGCAGCTCGTAGTCGGGAAACGCGGCTCCTGGAGCGATGTCAGGACGCATGGCTGAGCTCCGCCGCCGTCGCGGTGTTGTTCCGGATCTCGATCGCCTTGACGGTCTTCCCGAACTCCTTCGCCAGCCGGCCCTTGCCGATCGTCCCGATCACGAGCCCGAGCAGCTTCCCCTTCAGGTTCTTGCCCTCACGCACGACCACGGCGTCGACGTCGGTCGTCCCGTCGGACTTGCGCGTGAGCGTGTAGGTATGGCCGGAGCGGCCTCCCCAGGCGTTGGAGTCGGTCGTCGTCATGACGATGCGCCCGGGATTGGACCAGTCGTAGTGGAGCCGCTCCCAGATGCCGCCGGAGCCTTCAGTGACGTCGGCCTCGGTCGGTCCCTTGCTGTGCACTTTGAGGTAGCCGTCGGCGCTGTTGCCGAAGAGCTTCGAGCGCCCCGGCCCGAAGTCGGTGACCCCGGCGACGAACTGCTCAGGCGTCGAGATCGTGTTCTCGTGGTAGTGAAGCGTGGCCATCGTTCGGCTCTCCTTTCTCGATCAGGCGACCAGCTGCTGGCCGCCGTCGACGTCATAGGTTGCTCCCGTCACTGCCGTGTTCACCATCAGGTGGACGGCGACCGCCGCGACGTCCGCGGGACCGACGACGCGTCCGATCGGCAACGTCCGGCGGAGCTCCTCGCGCCGAGCGTCGAGCTGTTCGCCGAGCAGCGAGGCGGACAGCGGCGTGTCGACGAACCCGGGTGCGATCAGGTTGACCCGAATGGGCGCGAGCTCGAGCGCGATGCTCTGCGTCAGGGCGGGAAGCGCCGCGCTCAGGGCGTTCGCGAGCTGGAGACCCGGGTGCGGCCGGCGGCCGCCGGTGCCGCCGATGAAGAGCAGGCTTCCTCCCGGGCGAACCCTGCCCGGGGCGTTGCGAGCGACGTGCATCGGCAGCCAGAGATGCTGGGCGACGTCACGGCGGCCCTTATCGAAGTCGAACTCCGCCAGCGGCGCGTAATACGGCCCGGCCCCCGAGACCAGCACGTGGTCGATCGGACCCGGAAGCTCGTCGAAGAACCGAGCGAGCCGGTCGAAGTCGAGCGCGTCGAAGGCCGCGATGCTCGCCCGGAGCTCGAGGCCGGCCGCGTGCAGCCGATCGGCGTTGCGCGCAGTGACGATCACGTCCGCTCCCTCCTCGCGCGCACGCCGGGCAGTCTCGAACCCGATGCCCGAGCTGCCACCGATCACGAGGACCGTCTGTCCGAGGAGCTGCCCGCCGCTCACGAGGACCCCGCCCCGATTGGCTCCCGCGCGGACGCGATCTCGCGCTGCAGAGCCTTCAGCGCCTCGACGTAGATCTCGGAGAAGGTCGGGAAGGGCTGAATCGTGTCGCGCAGGACCTCGAGTGGCACGCGGGCGCGGATCGCGAGCGTCGCCTGCTGCAGCCATTCCCCGGCTTCCGGGCCGAGCGCGTAGGCGCCGGTCAACCGGTCGCCGTCTGAGAGCAGCGTGAGGAATCCGTTCGACTCCGCATAAGCCCGCGTGTACGTCTCGGTCTTCGCGAGCTCCGCCAGGGGCGCCGTTCCTCTGAAGCGGCCGTCGGTGGCGCCGGCGGAGGCGGCCTGGGGGTCGGTGAAGACGACGCGCGGGACGGCGTCGTAGTCGGCTTCGCGCGGCTCGCCGAGGATGTTCGAGGCGACGACGTCGCCCTGGTACTTGCCGACGTGCGTCAGCTGCCAGATGCCCGTGACGTCACCGACCGCCCACAGGCGCACGCCCGCCCGCAGGTGCGAGTCGACGGGAACCCCGCGGGCGTCCGTCGAGATGCCGACTGTCTCGAGCCCCAGATCGTCGACGCGGGGACGGCGGCCCGTGGCGACGAGCAGGCGATCGCCGCGCAGGGTGCTGCCGTCGTCAAGGTCGAGGACGTAGTCGTCGGCTTCCCGGCGTGCGGCCGTTGCGTGCACACCGAGGAAGACCTCGATCCCTTCGCGGCGCAGGACCTCGCCGAGCGCTTCGCCGAGCGCAGCCGGTTCACGTGGGAGGAGATGGTCGGCGCCCTCGACGAGCGCCACCTTGGCGCCGAAGCGGCGGATTGCCTGTGCCAGTTCGACGCCGACCGGTCCGCCGCCCAGCACGAGCAGCCGGCGCGGCACCTCCTTCATGCCCGTCGCCTCGCGGTTCGTCCAGATCCCCTCGAGCTCACCGAGGCCAGGAACCGGCGGGATGACAGCATCGGCGCCGTTCGCGAGGACGACGTGGTCGGCCGAGTGGCGGACGCCGTCGACCTCGACGACGCCGACGCCGGCGAGGCGGCCGGTGCCACGCAGGAGGTCGATGCCGTTCTGCGCGAGCCAGCGCTCCTGGCCGGCGTCGGAGTAGTTCGAGACCATGAAGTCGCGCCAGGCGAGCGCATCGGCGACGTCGACCTCGGCGCTGGCGGCGGCCTCGCGCGCAGCGCGCACCGCTTCGCCGGGACGCAGCAGCGTCTTCGAGGGAATGCATGCCCAGTAGGAGCACTCGCCGCCGGCCAGCTCGCGCTCGACGACGGCGACACGGAGACCGCCCTCGGCAAGCGCGCCCGCGCAGTGCTCCCCGGGAGAGCCGGCGCCGATCACGATGACGTCGTAATCCCTCATGTCGGCAGCTCGGCGCCCGCCCGCTCGGCGACCATGTACTCCGCGTACCAGTCGGGCCAGTTCACGTCGTACTCGCCGCCCATGCGCTTCTCGTGCTCGCCATGGGCGACCGAAGCGCGGCGCATTGCGTTCGCCAGGTCGGCAACGGACGCGAATGCCGTCTCGGCCGCGTCAACGCGACCCGGGAGCCGCGTCGTGATCTCCTGCAGCAACCAACTGTTGCCGTCCGGGTCGCGGAACGTGGCGAACGACGAGTAGGTCGCACGGTCGTCCGCGGGCCCGGTCGCATGACCGTCCGCGCCGAACTGCGCACCCGGCGCCGCTGGATGGAACACCTCGCTCACGTCGGCGCCGCGTGCAACCAGCGCGGCGCGCGCGGCCTCGATCTCGGACACGATCAGGTACGTGTTCTGCGCTGACCCGGGCGCGGCCGACGTCATGTTCGTGCCGAACTGGATCGAGCAGCCCGATCCGGGCGGCGTGAACTGAACGACGCGAAACCCGTTGTCGAACGAGAAGTCGGCGTCCAACCGCCAGCCGAGCCTTCCTCCGTAGAACTCCTTCGCCCGGTCGACGTCCGAGACCGGGATCACGACGACCTCCAGCTTCAGGTCGACGTTCCCGGCGCGGACATCGCCGGTCGTACTCGGGTGGGCTTCGGTCGTGCTCATCGCTGCCTCCTCGTCGTGTAGCGGCAGACCCTTCCGGATCGCCGACCGCATCGCACCAGTGAGACTCACTGGTCGCGTCCCTGGCGACGGGGTCCGCCGAAGCCGGCTCCCACGTAGGATCCGTCTCGGTCGCGCTCAGGAGGGCTGGTCGATGGGACAGGGTCGAGTGAAACGACTTTGCTTCCGTGCTCGCGATATCGAGCGCTGGAAAGGCGCCCTCAACAGATCGACACAGGCGAGCGTGGACGTTGCCCGCTGAGAGAGGTGCCGGAGTGCCGCAGCTCCTCGGCCGGCGCGTCGAATGTGAGACGCTGGACCGGCTCCTGACCGACGCGCTCGCCGGTCAAAGCGGCACCGTCGTCCTGCGCGGCGAGGCGGGCGCCGGCAAGAGCGCCCTGCTCGGCTACTTGTCAGAGCGGGCCGCCGGCTGGCGCGTCACGAGGACGGTGGGCGTCGAGTCGGAGCTGGAGCTCGCCTACAGCGGCCTCCACCAGCTGTGCGCTCCGCTGCTCGATCGGCTCGAGCGGCTCCCTGTTCCACAGCGGGACGCCCTCGCCACCGTCTTCGGCCGGAGCGCAGGACCTCCGCCCGACCCCTTCCTCGTCGGACTCGGAACGCTGACGCTTCTGGCCGAGGTCGCCGATCAGCAGCCGCTGCTGTGCATCGTCGACGACGCGCAGTGGCTCGACCGGGCGTCCGCCCAGACCGTCGGCTTCGTCGCCCGGCGTCTGCTCGCCGAGCGAATCGCGCTCGTGTGCGCGGCGCGCATCGGCATCGGCGATCACGTCTTCGCCGCGCTGCCCAGCTTTCCGGTCGCAGGGCTCGGCGTCAGCGACGCACGCACGCTTCTTCTCCAGAACGTGCACGGGCCGCTGGACGCCGCCGTGGCCGAGCAAATGATCACGGAGAGCCACGGGAACCCGCTCGCGCTCCTCGAGCTCGCGCGCACGACGAGCGTTGCAGACCTCGCCGGCGGCTTCGCATTGCCCGCCGGCCACCCGGTGGCGAGCAGGATCGAGCAGTCCTACACGGAGAGGCTCCTCGCGCTCCCCGCCGAGACGCGGCTGCTCGTGCTCGCGGCCGCGGCCGAGCCTCTCGGCGATCCCATCCTGCTGCACCGCGCCGCCCGGACGCTCGGGCTCGTCATGACGGCGGCGGGCCCCGCCGTCGACGCCGGGCTGCTGAAGGTCGGTGGCCACGTCGAGTTCGCACACCCACTCATTCGATCTGCCGCCTACCGCTCGGCCACGACCGACCACCGCCATCGCGTCCATCGCGCGCTCGCCGAAGCCACCGACCCGGAGACGGATCCCGACCGGCGCGCGTGGCACCGGGCGCGAGCGACGGCCGAACCCGATGAAGAGGTTGCCGCCGAGCTGGAGCAGTCCGCCGACCGCGCGCAGGCGCGCGGCGGAATCGCCGCGGCGGCGGCGTTCCTGCAGCGCGCCGTCTCGCTGACCGCGGACCCCGCCCGGCGCACGGAGCGGGCGCTGACCGCCGCAGGCGCCAGCCTCCAGGCAGGCGCGTTCGATGCCGCGCTCGCGCTCGTGGCCACGGCGGAGGCCGGAGCGCCCGACGAGTTCCAGCGCGCCCGCGTCGACCTGCTGCGGGCGCGGATCGAATTCGCATCGCGCCGTGGGAGCGCCGCCCCCGGGTTGTTGCTCGGCGCTTTGAAGCAGATCGAGCCGTTCGACGCACGACTCGCGCGCGCCGGTTACCTGGAGGCGCTCTCCGCAGCCTTGTTTGCAGCTCGCCTCGCGGGCCAGGGCGGTGGCGCACGAGATGTGGCGCGGGCGGTGCGGGCAGCGCCGGCGGCAAACGCGCCGACCGTCGCGGATCTCCTGCTCGACGGCTGGACCTCCCTGTTCGCCGACGGCTGCGCCGCCGCCGCGCCGAGGCTGCGGGACGCGCTCGGCAAGTTTGACGACGGAACGGCGGCGATGGACCATCTCCAGCTGCTCTGGCTGGTCACGATCACGGCGCCCGTCGTCTGGGACGAAGCGAGGTGGGACGCACTGTCGAGGCAACATGTCGAGCTCGCACGGAGCAGCGGCGCTCTCGGCGAGCTTCCCCTCGCCCTGAGCTCGCGCCTGTTCATCCACCTGTTCAGAGGCGAACTCGAAACGGCGAAGGCGCTGATCGGCGAGGCCGGTGCGGTCGTCGAGGCGACCGGCGCAGGCCTCACGCCCTGGGGCGAGATCGCGCTCGAGGCGCTGCGCGGACATGAGCAGGACGCCGCCGGGATGCTCGAAGAGGCCACCGCCGACGCGACCGCCCGGGGCGAGGGCATCGGGCTGACGGTCATCGCCTGGGCGCGGGCGCTGCTCTACAACGGGCTCGGCAGGTACGACGAAGCCTTCGCCGCAGCCCGCGAAGCGATCGACTGCCCGACCAACAGCGCTGCGGCCGCCTGGGGGATGGTCGAGCTGGTCGAGGCCGCGGTCCGGGGCGGCGAGCCGGAGGCGGCGCGCGAGGCCGCCTCGCGTTTCACGGCGATCGCCAAGGCTGTCGAGACGGCGTGGGCGCTGGGAGTCGAGGCGCGATGCCAGGCGCTGCTGAGCGCCGGGCCGGCGGCCGACGAGCTGTACCGCGAAGCGATCGACCGGCTGAGCTCTACCGGGCTGCGTCCGGAGCTCGCCCGCACGCACCTGGTCTACGGTGAGTGGCTGCGGCGCGAGGGCCGACGCCTCGACGCGCGCGAGCAGCTTCGCACCGCGCGGGAGCTGTTCGTGGCGATGGGAATGGAGGCCTTCGGCGGACGCGCCGAGCGCGAGCTGCTGGCAACCGGGGAGCGTGCGCGAAGACGGGTCAACGAAACCCGCGCGGAGCTCACCGCCCAGGAGGCGCAGATCGCTCGTCTCGCCCGTGACGGTCTCTCGAATCCAGAGATCGGTGCGCGGCTCTTCCTCAGTGCCCGCACCGTCGAGTGGCATCTACGCAAGGTGTTCGGCAAGCTCGGCATCAGCTCCCGCAAGCAACTGTGGTCAGCGCTGCCCGAAAGCAGGGTGCTCTCGCCCAACGTCTAGCGCCGGGTCGGGGGCGTACACGGGCGTCAACCAGGGACGCCCACGGGCGCGAAGGCGCCGCGGACGCGCGACGCTGCCGCCGTCAACCGCGACGCAAGGAGAACGAGATGCCGCGCATCACCGTCGGCACCGAGAACAGCCCGGAGGCATGGCAGGCCGGCTTCAACGTCGCCGCCGGCGCCTCGCCTTACGCCACCGTCGTCTGCGTCGACAGCTGGCTGACTTCCGCGGCAACCTGCTCGAAGATCGACCTCCCCGTCCTCGTCGTCCACGGCACCGGGGACCGGATCCTGCCCTTCGAGGCCACCGCGGCGCGGCTGCCGGAGCTGATCGACGACGTCAAGGGTCGCCGCGGTCGAGAGCGGCCCGCACAACATCGGCTGGACCCACCCCGAGAAAGTCAACGCGGCCGTCCTCGACTTCGTCGACGCGAAGGTCCCCGGGACGGCCTAGCGGTGCCCGGATGGAGGCGGGGATAGGGAGCTGAGCGTGTTCCTTTCATTCCTGGAGATCGAGTGGGGCCGGGCACTGGTGCGGTTCGACCGACGAGACCCGTCAGTGGCAGCACGCCCGGCGGAGAAACATCAGTTTTCCGCTGTGACGAAGACCAACACCGAGGAGGCTCATGTCCAATCTTCGCGCCGTGCCTTCCACGCCCGCGGTTCGACGTGAGCCTGTTCGGCTGGCGCCACCACGCGGAGCCGGCTGTCCTGCCGATCGAGCGTCGTCTTCCCGGGTCCGACGGTGCCACCCGGCTGGCTCAACTCGCCGCCGGTCACACCGGCCGACCTCGGCGGGAAGGTCGTCCTCGCCGGCTTCTGGACATATCCTGCGTCCACTGGCTTCGCACGCTCGGTTACCTCCGCGCGCGGGCCGAGGTGTACACGGATCGAAGGCTCGTGGTCGTCGGCGTCCACAGTCCGGAGTTCCCGTTCGAGCATGACATCGCGAAAGTCCGTCGAGCCGCCGACGACCTGAGGGTCGCGTATCCGATCGCGCTCGACAACGACTTCGCCGTCTGGCATGCGTTCGGGAACAGGTGGACGCCGAGGGCCGGATCCGGCACCATCACTTCGGCGAGGGCGGATACGCCGAGTGCGAGCGGGCGATCCAGCACCTGCTGCACGAGGCCGGCGCCGAAGGCGTCGCCAAAGGCCTCGTCTGCGTCGCGAATCCGCACGTACCTCGGCTACGAGCAGGCTCGCAGCTTCGGGCCCCCAGGTGGTGCGAAGCTCGCGCAGCAGCCTCACTTCTACCCCTCCGCGGATTCGCTGAGGCTCAACGAGCGGGTGCTCATCGGGGCCTGGAGGGTCGAGAAGCGGCAAGCATGCTGAATGAACGCGGCGGACGGATCGTCTTCCGCTTCCACGCCCGCGCCGTCAATCTCGTCCTGAGGCCGCACACGCCGGGGACGGCAGTGGCGTTCCGCGTACTCGTCGCCGAAGAGCCGCCCGACGATGCGTCCGGACTCAACGTCGACGAGCAGGCTCACGGCACGATCGTCCAGGAGCGCCTGTACCAGCTGATCCGCCAGCGCGGACCAGTCGCCGACCAGACGTTCGAGATCGGCTTTCTCGATCCTGGCGTCGAAGCCTAGTGTTCACCTTCGGCTAGAGGAGGTGATCAGACGGTGCACGACCGGAGGACGATGCTCGCGACGTGCGTAGCGGGCGTGCCGCTCGCAATCGCTGCTCTCGCAGCGGTCGTGGCGACCGCTGCTGCGGTCGGCCACCGTCACATCCGGGTCTACTTCGTGCAGGGCGAGCAGCTCGCACCCCTCACCCGTCCGGGAGCGACGGCGCTCGACGCGGTGCGGCAGCTCGTAGCCGGCCCCACACGTGCCGAGCTTGGGCGCGGCTTCCGCACCTACGTCCCTGCCAGCACCCGCGTACGGAGCGTGACCATCGCGAGGGGAGTCGCAACCGTGGACCTCAGCGAGCCGTTCGCGACCGGTAGCCGAGACAGCCTGCTTGCCAGGCTGTCGGAGCTCGTGCACACACTGACGGGCGTGCAGGGAACAACGAAGGTGCAGCTGCTGGTGAACGGCAAGGCCGTGACCGGCAGATTCCCCGGTGTGCCGACCGAGAGGCCGATCACGCTCCGCTTACTCGAAACCCCGAACGTGCCCGTCCCGCAGCCGCCCCAGCGGAGGCTTCCGGCACCCGATCCGGCGGTGAAAGCGGCGCAGCAGCAACTGATCGCGCTCGGTTACCTGCTTGCGGACGACGACGACGGCCTCTTCGGACCCGCAACGCGAAACGGGATTCTCGCGTTCCAGAAATGGGAGCGACTAGACCGCACGGGCCTACTCGACAGCCGGACGAAGACACGCCTCGCCTCTGCGAGGCACCCCTCGCCGCTCATCCGCCGCGGCGCCGGCAGGCGCGCCGAGATCCTCCTCGATCGCCAGGTCGCCCTGCTGATCGACGACGACAGGGTCGTGCGCACGATCGCCATCTCGAGCGGAAAACCGTCGACGCCGACACCTCCCGGCGACTATCGCGTCTACGCGAAGATCCCGCGCTGGTGGTCGGTCCCGTTCCGCGAATGGCTCCCGTACGCGCTGCCGTTCGTAGGCGGCATCGCGTTTCACGAGTTCGGAGACGTGCCCGCCTACCCGGCCTCCCACGGCTGCGTTCGCCAATCGCCGACCGTCGCCTCTTGGACGTACGCGTTCGCGTACGTGGGGATGCCCGTCAAGGTCATTGCGAACTCGTGAGAGCAACCCTTCACCACCGCGATGGCGGCCCGGCGACCGCGCTCGTAAAAGCGGTGAGCGAGCAGGCCCTCGAACGGGAGCACCGGATCACTCCGCTCGAGCTGTTCTTCGATCTCGTCTTCGTCTTCGCGTTCACGCAGGTCACGAGCGTCTTCCTCGGCGACCAGAGCTGGGCGGGGCTCGGCCACGGCCTGCTGATCCTGGCCGCGCTCTGGTCGGTCTGGGCGTCGTACGCCTGGCTGACCAACACGGTCGATGCGGGGCAGGACGCCGTGTTGGCGGCGATCGTCGTGGCAATGGCGGCGATCTTCATCGCCGCGCTCGCCGTGCCGGACGCGTTCGGCCGGCACGGCGTCATCTTCGGCGTCGCCCTTCTGATCGCGTCGCTCATGTACCTCGCGCTGCACGCGCTCTCGGCACGGCCTGACCGCGAGCTCCTCGCGGCGATTCTGCGAATCGCTCCGTCGAACCTCCTCAGCGCGGCGTTGGTCGTCGCCGCGGGGTTCGCCGGAGACGCTCTGAAGTCGTCGCTGTGGCTCGTCGCCCTCGCGGTCGGACTGTCCGGCCCGCTGCTCGGCGGTCTGCAGGGCTGGCGCCTTCAGCCGGCGCACTTCGTCGAACGGCACGGGCTCATCGTGATCATCGCGATCGGCGAGTCCGTCTTCGCGATGGGCGTTGGCGCTCGAAGCGCCAATCTCGGAGTCGGCGTTATCGTCGCCGCGGTGCTCGGCCTCCTCGTCGCGGCCGCGTTCTGGCTCGCGTACTTCGACTTCGCCCCGGCCCGGCTGCAACAGCTGCTCACCGAGCGACGCGGCTCCGTGCGAGTCGCGCTCGCCCGGGACGTCTACAGCTATCTCCACCTCCCGATGGTCGCGGGGATCGTGCTCCTCGCGTTCGCGATGGAGGTGACGCTCGCGCACGTCGGTAAGAAGCTCGACACAATCCCGGCGGTCGCCCTCTGCGCGGGCCCCGCCCTGTACCTCTTCGCGTACAGCGCGGTACGCGTGCGCGTTTCGCGCGCCCTGAGCCGGGCGATCGCCGCCGTCGTGTGCGCGGCGGTGCTTCCCATCGCCCTTGCGGTGCCGGCGCTCGCCGCGCTCGCGCAGGTCGCCGCGGTCTGGGTGCTCCTGCACACGTACGAGGTCATCCGGTATCGCGAAGAGCGCGCGCAAGCGCGCGCTCTTCGCCTCACGGCCTGAGCCGAACGCCTCGAATGTCCTGGGCTGCGACCTCGACCTGCACGCCGAACGCCCGGCGCGCTCGTCGTGACCGGCCTACGAGCATCCGACTCGCCCTCCCCGTCGCAACCGGCGTTACCCGCCGGAACCGAGCCGGCCCGTCGGCGCCGGCGGGTTCCGCTGCGGAGCGGGTGGTGTGAACGTTCCTGCCTGCACGACCCCGGCCGTGCGCCGCTGCCTGGATTGGTGCTGCTTCAATCGACAGGCACCAGCTCTGCCCGGCGGCGGCCGGCTTGAGCAGCAGCGAGATCGGGAAGGTGTCAACGACCGTCTGCCCGGCCGGCACGTTCACCTTCGTCAGGTGCCGGTAGCCGGTGACGAACGGCGAGGTCGGGCACGAACTGCTCGAAATCGGCACGTCATAGACGTGGGCCTCCCAGGTCGAGCCGTTGTAGATCGAGTTCGTGAACATGAGACTCCTGACCGCGGGCGTGGCATTCATCTTGAACAGCGCGGCATACGTGCCGCTGCTGTTGCCGTTGGACACGGATCCCGTCGAGTCAAACACGTTTGCTCCGGGAGGGGATCGTCTCAACCACTCCGACCGCACGCGTGTGGAGCGAGCCGGTGTTGTCGACCTTGGCGAGAAAGGCAACTTCGTGTAATCGGTGATGTTGACCTGGCGCGCCGGTCGTGCCGTAGACGACACCGCCGCCGGCGAGCAGCACTAGGCAAACAGGAGGACGATAGCGGGGCGGGGACGGCGTAGACGCGTGAGACCTCCTGGGGTGATTGCCTGACGGTCACAGCTTCTGCACCGGGACTGGCCCGCCTAGTCTGGTTGTTCATTGAGCGGCGAGACACTCGGATTCATGTTGAGCTCGCAGAGCGACGCACCGCGCCTCGTCGACGTCGTCCGGTGCGTTCGCGCCGGCCTTCAACCACCAAGTGGAACGGAAACGGTGAGTGGCGGGCGTGCATACAGCCGTCGGCCCTTCACCGCGGCCGGCGGAATCGGCTGGTTGAAGCGTTTCGCATCAAGTTATAGGTCAATCGGCAGCCGTCGGCCCCTCAAAGGCTTGTGTCGGCAACACGGCCAACGACTCGACGGCGAAGACGCTTGCGACCGAGCACGGGCCTGTCGAGGTACGCACTCCGCGTGATCGGCAGGGGATGCGAGCCGCAGATCGTCGGGAGGGGGCAGCGCCCTCCGAGGGATTCGACGACAGGATCCTCGTCCTCTACTTCCGCGGGATGTCGATCCGCGACATCGAGGCGCACCGGCCAAGATCGGCCGCGACCTGATCAGCGTGTCACTGACGCCGTGATGGACGAACAGCCGGTTAAGAGAGGTCGGGGTTCGTACCTGACACTTTGGTTGCCAAGACTTCCCCTGTAAATCGAGGCAATGGACTTGACCGGAGCATTTTCGAACCCCTTTACAACTGATAAAGAACTGCTCAGAAAGCTCTGCACGCTTCATCGTGACCTCCTTTGCGCGGCCGGCGGGAGCACAAGATCGCCTCATCCGGCTCCTCCCAAGCGAGACTTCGTTGTCCACGCAGTGACGCTGGCTCTCGAGTACAGCGGGCACCCGATGCGGACGAGCGAGATCCACGAGGCCGCTGAACAGCTCGCAGGCGTGCCACTGAGCCATAACTCGATCAAGGCCGCCCTGGCGGCGGGCGCTGCGGCCAGACGGCCCCGCTTCAAACGAATCCGACGAGGCTACTATCGCCTCGCCGACTGCCAAGAGCACGACGGGGACGGCTCAGGCGTCCGTTGGGCGTGAGGCGCCGATCGGCGCGGCCGGCCGGTGCGCGTCGCTGCTCACCGCGTAGACACGCCTGGCGCCTACCATCACGCTGATGCCTCGCACAGACCGTGCATCGCGCGTGATCGCCGCACCGCCTGACCGCGTGTATGCCGCCCTGGTCGACCCGGACGCATTACAGGCGTGGTTGCCTCCCGCGGATATGACGGGCCGGTTCGAACGATTTAACTCATGTCCGGGCGGGTCCTACCGACTAGTGTTGACCTACACCGACCCCTCCGCCTCACAGGGGAAAGCCACAGCCGATAGCGATGTCGTCGAGTCACGGTTTGTCGACCTCGTTCCTGGCGTGCGGGTCGTGCAGGCGGTGGAGTTCGTCTCCGACGATCCCGCCTACGCCGGCAGCATGACCATCACCTGGGAGCTCACCGAAACTGGCGGGGGGACGCGGATCGACATCGTTGCCGACAACGTTCCGGATGGAGTCGCAGCCGAGGACCACGCCGCAGGGATGGCCTCCTCGTTGGGGAAGCTTGCCCGATACCTCGAGGGATAGGCTCATCGCCAACGCGGGCTCCTCGTTGCCGCGTCACAGCCTCAGAAACAACTTCACGACCGCCAATGGGTCGACGTGCTCTCGGAAGTCGTAGGGAGCGCCCGGAGAGCGTGACGGCGAATCGCGGCGAGCCAGCTCCGGCGAATGGCATCGCTTGCAGGACGGATCAGGAACCAGTAGCGGCGGAACAACCGCGTTGCCTCGGCGCTTGTACCAACAACGCGTGTCTCCGTCTTCACGCGAGTCCCCTCCCGCTCAGGAAAGACGGTGAACGCAATCGCCGCCTTCGCGTAACCAGGTTCGGAGAAGGCAACAAAATCTGCACGGGTTCGCACGGGTGCTGCTTCGTTGCCAACGGTGCGCCAGAAGCGGCCAACCGCACCTGCAACAACCTCCCTGCCCGGACGCTCACCAAGAGGCACAACACCGACGGTAAACCCCGCCAGAAGCGGGGCCGACGGATCCGGCCAAAATGGTCGGCGTCCGATCAGGAAACCTGGGAGCCAGCGCAGGAACTCTAGCGGCATCAGAACCCGCACCTCCCGCGCAGTGACCTGCTTGACGGCCGAGTAGACCACATCGGCGGGTGCCGGCACCCATGCCTCATGAACCTGACGGACGTCGAACCGCGGCAGCAGATGGTCGAGAAGCGACTCCGCACCACGCACATGCACGGCTTCCTCAGTCACTGCCGGCGTAACGCTCGATCTACGAGAAGGGCAGAACCGCTCGCCCTCACGAGTCCTCATGACGAACGCGGATGATCGTCTTCCCTTTGATCCGCTCGGTCGGGTTGAAAGCGGCAACGGCGTCGGCGAGGGCCGCGACGGTGCCGATGTTCGTCCGCAGCCGTCCGTCCCGCACCCGCCGGACGATCTCACCCAGTTGGCCGCGATCGGACACGACAACGAAGTCGACCGCCAAGCCGTCCGCGGGCCGCGCCTCCGGCGGGCCGGCGACGGTCACCAGTGTTCCTCCGGCTCGAACCACGCCCGCGGACCGCTTCCCGATTTCGCCGCCGAAGACATCGAAGACCAGGTCGACTCCGCCGACATCTTCCAGGGTGTCGTTGTCGAGGTCGACGAACTCGTGCGCGCCGAAGTCGAGGGCGGTCTGCCGGTGCGCAGCGCGTCCGGTGCCGATGACGTAGGCGCCGGCCTCACGTGCGAGCTGCGTCGCCATCGAACCGACTGCGCCGGCCGCGCCGTGCACGAGGACGCTCTGCCCCGACCGGATGCGGCCGTGATCGAACAGACCTTGCCACGCGGTCAGGCCCGTCATCGCAACACCCGCGCCGACCGTGAAGTCGACATCGCCCGGCAGCGGCGCAAGGTTGCGTGCCTCGACGACGACATACTCCGCGAGGGTGCCGTCACGAGTCCAGTCCGTCAGGCCGAACACCCGCTGGCCTACCGACAGCCCCGTCGCTCCATAGCTGAGGGCGGCGACCACTCCGGCCACCTCGTGCCCGGGAATCGACGGCGTCCGGTCACGACCGAGGCGATCGATCCAGGTCGAGGGCCACTCGAGTTCATTTCCGGTGAATCCCGACGCATGAACTTCGACGACGACATCGCCGTAGTTCGCGCCTTCAAGGCTGGCGAGCCTCGCCGCATCCGGATCGGGCCGCTCCACGAGCTTCATCCCGGCCGTTCCCGCGGCCTGATCCGTCACCACAATCGCTTTCATTTGAATACCCCTCCGTCTCAGTCCGCGGACGCGAAATCTTCGGTTGACAACAACATCACCGACGCCACGGTCGGCGTCCTACTCCGCGTCCCTATGGACGAACGCGGATGATCGTCTTCCCCTTGATCCGCTCGGTGGGGTTGAAAGCGGCAACGGCGTCGTCGAGGGCCGCGACGTTGCCGATGTTCGTCCGCAGCCGACCATTGCGGACCCGCTGGACGACCTCACCTAACTGCGCACGATCAGTCTCGACGACGAAATCAACCGCCAGGCCGTCGGCCGGCCGCGCCTCGGGCGGCCCGGCGATGGTCACCAGCACTCCGCCGCCTCGAACCAGGGCCGCTGACCGCTTCCCGATGTCGCCGCCGATCACGTCGAAGACCAGATCGACTCCGCCGACGTCTTCCAGGGTGTCGCTGTCGAGGTCGACGAACTCCTGCGCGCCGAAGTCGAGTGCGGTCTGCCGATCGGCGGAACGTCCGGTGCCGATGACGTAGGCGCCGGCCTCCTTGGCGAGCTGCGTCACCATCGATCCGACTCCACCAGCCGCGCCGTGCACGAGAACGCTCTGCCCCACCTGGACGCGGCCGTGCACGAACAACCCTTGCCACGCGGTCAGGCCCGAGATCGGCAGGCTCGCAGCCACAGTGAAGTCGACGTCGCCCGGCAGCGGCGCGAGGTTACGCGCCTCGACGGCCACGGACTCCGCCAGGGTGCCGTCGCGAAGCCAGTCCGTGAGGCCGAACACCCGCTGTCCCACCGACAGCCCCGTCGTGCCATAGCCGAGGGCGCTGACTACTCCGGCCAGCTCGTGCCCAGGGATCGACGGTGTTCGGTCCCGGCCGAGGCGATCGGTCCAGGTCCCGGGCCACGTCAGCTCACCCGGGGTAAATCCCGACGCATGAACCTGAACGACGACGTCGTTCTCCGCCGCGTTCGGCTCGGGCCGTTCCACTAGCGTCATCCCGGCCGTTCCCGCGGCCTCGTCTGTTACCACAATCGCCTTCATCCGGCTCCTCCCTGTATCGAGTTCTCGCCTCTTGAACCGACAGCGTTTCCGAGACGCCGGAACGCGGGCCGTTCGCGCCTCGCACAAGGCCGTTTCGGGCGCTCACGTCGAGTGTCCGACCTGCTCTTCCTCGGTTGACGTACACAGCTAGAGGTAGCCCAACGGTGGCGGCGAGGTGGGAACGGTCGGTTGACCATGGGTACGCGAGGAGGGAAAGGACACATTGAGGGCCGCTAGGTGGAACGCATCGTGGGCCTCGAGGGCGTTCGCACGACTGCTGCGTTCCTGCAACGGCACGGTCACGCACGGCTCGAGCTGATCAGGTTGCTTTCGCCGGCGTGCGAGGGGCGACTACCGGCACGCGCCGGCGAACCACCGATATCTGCCCATTTCCGCCTTCGCCGTCGAGGACATCAACGCGACCGGCCTGCGGGGCCGCGGCGCCGAGTTCGTCGGCGAGTTGGAGCGCTACGACCACAGCTACCGACTCTGCGACGTCCGCGGAGCGAGGGCATCATCATCAGGCGAGCCGGGAAGATCCGCTAACGGTTCGGCCCGAAGTCGCCTCTCATTCGGTCGCTCCCGAGCGCCAGAGAAGGTCGCCCCAGAAGGCTCCATCGCAGTAGCGCTTTAGCTCTTGCGTCTCGCCGGTTCGCGGCCGGTCGGCTGTGTTGGCGCGGCGCGCACGGGTGCGGCGGGTATGAGTTTGGTGAGGGCTGCATCGGCTGGGATCTCGACGCGGTCGCCGTGGTGGGTGATCAAGAGCGGCGGCCCCTCGAGCAGCGTGTAGATCGCCTCGTTCCTGTCGAACTCGATCTTGAGTCGTCGGCCGCGGAAGAGGATGCGGAAGGCGAGCCGTTCGAGCCGGGGCGGCAGCCGGGGCGCGAAGGTGAGGTTGCCGTCGTGGTCGCGCATGCCGCCGAAGCCGGCGACGGCGGCGAGCCAGGCACCGGCGAGCGACGCGATGTGAACGCCGTCGCGAGTGTTGCGCCCGAGGTCGTCGAGGTCCACACGAGCAGCCTCGCCGAAGTAGTCGTAGGCGAGGTCGAGGTGTCCGACCTCGGCCGCGATCACCGCCTGCGTGCACGCCGAGAGCGAGGAGTCTCTGACGGTAAGGGCCTCGTAGTAGGCGAAGTCGCGCGCCTTCTCCTCGTCGCTGAAGGCATCGCCGCGCCAGTGCAGTGCGAGAACGAGGTCGGCCTGCTTGACGACCTGCTTGCGGTAGAGGTCGAAGTACGGGAAGTGGAGCAGGAGCGGATACTGGTCAGACTTGGTGTCCTCAAAGCCCCAGCGCTGGTGCGAGGTGAAGCCCTCGGACTGGGGGTGCACGCCCAGCGCCTCGTCCCAGGGGATGACGATGACGTGCGCGGCGTCCCGCCAGCTCGCGGCTCCCTCGAGGTCGGCTCCGAGTGCGGCGGCGTGACGGGGGTGGCGGGCGACGGCGTCGGCCGCGGCGCGAAGGTTCCGCTGCGCGGTCAGGTTGGTGTAGACATTGTTGTCGGCGATCGCGCTGTATTCGTCCGGACCGGTGACGCCGTCGATCCGGAAGCGGCCCTCGGCGTCGTGGTGGCCGAGTGAGCGCCACAGTCGCGCCGTCTCGACGAGCAGTTCGATCCCGACCTCGCACTCGAATTCGTCGTCCGCGACGGCGGCCTGGTAGCGGGCGACGGCGTCGGCGATGTCGGCGGCAATGTGGAAGGCGGCAGTCCCGGCGGGCCAGTAGCCCGAGCTTTCGTGGCCGCGGATCGTCCGCCAGGGAAACGCGGCGCCGCGGAGGCCCAGCTGGGCTGCCCGTTCGCGCGCGAGATCGAGCGTGGCGTGCCGCCAGCGGAGCGCGTCGGCGGCCGCTTTCGGCGCGGTGTAGGTGAGCACAGGGAGGACGAAGCGCTCGGTGTCCCAGAAGGTGTGGCCGTCGTAGCCGGGGCCGGTCAGGCCCTTCGCCGCGATCGCGCGCTGCTCGGCGCGCGCGCCCGCCTGCAGCGTGTGGAAGAGCGCGAAGCGGAGCGCCTGCTGCAACTCGCCGTCGCCCTCGAGTTCGACGTCGGCGCAGTCCCAGAACTCGTCGAGGTACGCCCGCTGGTCATCGAGGAGGCCCTGCCAGCCGGTCTGGCTCGCTTGTGTGAGCGCCGCCACGACCTGGTCGCGCACGGCGGGGAGCGACCGCTGGCTCGACCAGCCGTAGGCGAGGAACTTGATCACCCGCAGTCGTTCTCCCGAGGCGAGTTCGGTCGCGACGGTAACGCGGCCGACATCGGGGCCGCTCTCCGAAAGGGTTTCCGTGCTGTCCGGCCCTTCGACGACATGGTCCATGCCGGCGGCCATCAGGAGGCGGCTGCGACGGGTCGAGTGGGTGAGGATCACGCGCGCATTGCGCTCGAAGAAGTCCTCCGACTGGAGCGGGGCCTGCATTGCTGCGGCGGCGCGTGGGTCTTCCTGTGTCGGGCCGCCGGCCTCGTTCGCGACTAGCTCCGACTGGATGACGAGACGGACCGGCCCGTCGAGCGGCTCGACCTCATACAGGATCGCCGCCGCCGAGCGCTGCACGAGCGAGACCAGCCGCGTCGAGCTCACCCGCACGGACGCGCCCGCCGGCGACCGCCACTCGGCGCGGCGGCGCAGTACGCCGGCACGAAGGTCGAGCTCGCGCTCGTGCGCGAGCAGCTTCCCGTACCGGACGTCGAACGGCTCGTCGTCGACGAGCAGCCGCACGATCTTCCCGTTCGTCACGTTCACGATCGTCTGGCCCGACTCCGGGTAGCCGTATCCCGCCTCGGCGTAGGGAAGCGGGCGGAGCTCGTAGAACGAGTTCAGGTAGGTGCCGGGCAGGCCGAACGGTTCGCCCTCGTCCAGGTTCGCGCGCAACCCGATGTGCCCGTTCGAGAGCGCGAACACCGACTCGCACGCCGCGAGCATGTCGAGATCGAGGTAGGTCTCGCGCACCGACCACGGCTCGACCGTGAACGCAGGATGCGCGATCACTCGAGCAGCTCCGCGAGGTCCTGCACGACGACGTCTGCGCCTTGCTCGCGCAGAGCGTCCGCCTGCGCGACTCGGTCGACTCCGACGACCAAGCCGAATCGGCCGGCCTGGCCGGCGCCAACGCCTGCGAGTGCATCCTCGAACACGGCCGACTCGCTCGCATCGACCTCGAGAGCTTTGGCGGCCGCGAGGAAGGTGTCCGGCGCTGGCTTTCCCCGCAGGTGCTGCTCCGCAGCAACGATCCCGTCGATTCGCACCTCGAACAGATCCGCGATGTTGGCTGCCTCGAGCACGGCGCGGGTGTTCGCGCTCGCGGAGACGACGGCGCGCCGGAGTCCGGCATCGCCTGCCGCGCGCACGTAGCGCACCGAGCCGTCGTAGGCGTCGACTCCGTTCCTCCGGATCAGCGAGATCACGAGCTCGTTCTTCCGGTTGCCGAGCCCGTGGACCGTGTTCGCGTTGGGCGGATCCGTCGCCCCTCCTTCGGGCAGCTCGATCCCGCGCGACGTGAGGAACGAGCGCACGCCGTCGTGGCGCAGCTTGCCGTCGATATAGCCGCCGTAATCGGCGATTGGATCGAACGGAACGAACGGCTCTGCCGTCTGCCCGGCGCGATCGCGGAGGAACGCGTCGAACATCTCTTTCCACGCCGTCGCGTGCACGCGAGCAGTCCGCGTCAGCACCCCATCCAAGTCGAAAAGGCACGCGCGAATCGTGCGAGGTAATCCCAACCGTCCAGACTCGATCGATCGCATCAGCTTGTTGGTGTCGCAGCAAAAGGCGGGTAGGTGACGACGCCTGTGGGTTGCGCCCCAGCCGGTCCCGGCGTCGGCGAGTCCGGCAGTTCGGTGACGGTGCCGCCGTCGACGGTGAAGCCGCTGACGGTGTTCCCGCCTGAGTCGACAATCCAGGGCGTCGTGCCGTGAGGCGAGAGCCGGGCGTCGGTGGGTAGAGCGGTTGGGGCATTCACCGGCAACATCTCGAGAAGACTGAGGGCGGCGAGATGGACGTCGCGTCCCAGCCTCTCCGGCCCTTACAGGACTCTCGGCGTACACGCGATCCCGGCGAGATGAGAGTGCTTCGTGACCGGCGCAGCGCCGAGTTGCACCGCGCCGGTCAGCTCGCCGTGATCTGTGCTCCCGGGGTGTCACGACATCGCTCTCCATGGCCCTGACCCCTGGCGCCGGTCTCGGCTGCGTACAGGGCCTCTTCGAGGGCTAATCATCGTAGGGATCGCCAGCGAACGGGTCATCGGGACCACCGGGCCCGAGAAACTGGTGATGCTTTACTTTGCGGATTTCTACGGCCGGGTCATTGGCCAGAAACAATGCCATCCAGATCAACCAGACCGGGATGAGCGGGAGCAAGGCGATGAGCAGCAGTGAGAGTGGGTCCACTCCTAGGCTCCTTTCACGCTCGGCGCTGGTTGCTGCTCCGTGGAGCAGCTGAGCCAGTCGGCGAATCGGGTCTCGGCGATGCGTGCGCCGTCCCCGGGAATGAGGTTGCGCTCGCTCGGCACGATCCCGAAGAAGCTTGCGTCTGGGTTAGTGGTGGCGACGTCGCGAGGATCGTTGCGTGCTCTCAGCCCCTTATGGATGAGCTCGTCGAGAGGGAACTGGTCGGGTCCTGCGATCTCGACGGTGCCGTTGAGCGGCGAGACCAAAGCCGGAAGCGTCGGCAATCCGCGGGTGTTCGGCTTCGGATCCGTCCGCATGAGAGGCCTCCTCTGGTGGTCGCAGGACACGACTCCTATCTTCAACCGGCTCGCTCGCGGATTCGGGAACGATCATCTGCGCTGGCCTCGGTTGTCCCCCCAGTCCTCCTTCGAGTTTCCGCCGTCCACACGCTCGTGTGTCGGGATGTGGAGCTGCTCTGTCTGCGTTGCAGAACCGGGTCAACTCGACTGGAGAGAACGGCATTGGCCGCCGCCCAGGGTGGTCCTCGCGTTAGCGGACACCGCATTCGCCGGCATGGTGGTCAGTGCCGCGGACTGAGTCAGCGCTTGGTTTCGTTCGTGTGTGGACCGACGGTCGGCGGCAGTGCAGCCGGGAAGCCGAGGGCAACGAAGCCGAGCAGGCTCACGACCCCGAGCGCGTGCGCCCACGAGGTTTCGGCGATCGTCAGTAACCCGATGCCGGCGATGAGGCAGGCGAGCGCTACGCGTGCAAGGAAACCTTGTCGCGATGCCCTGACCAGCCGGCGCTGCAGGCGGAGGTCGACGCTTTCACCGCCTTCGGCAAGGCGGCCGCTGAGGACGAGCCGGAACAGCAGCGCGAGTGAGGGAAAGAGAATAAGCGCGCCGGAGAGGACTGCGACGATGACGGCGATCAGGGTTGTGCGCGGTGCGGCCGCCGCTCTGACGGTGAGTCCCGGCAGGAAGAGGGGCGACTGCGCCAGCGCCCAGCCGGCGATGAGCGCGGCCACCGCGACCGCGGCGCTGTAGCGGGCAGGCTCGTACCGTCGACGCCAGACGAGTGCCAGCGTCGCGACCCCGGCGACTAGCGAGATGACGAGCCCGGCTAGGCCGGCTCCGGCGGTGAGGCGGTGGAAGATGCGGTCGGCGTCGCCGGCGATGACGCCGAGGCCGGCGAAGGCGATGACGCCGGCGACGACGCCGGCGCCGAGCGCGCGGCGTCGGAACTGCTCCTCGAGTTTCTGGTCGTCGAGCTTCGTTGCGTCGGCGCAGAGAAAGACGGCGGCGAGATAGGCGGCAGTTGCGACCGCAAGCAGGCCGATCAGCAGCGAGGTTGGGTTGAGCCAGCTGCTGAACTGGCCGCCGGCGGCGTTGCCCGTGGGAACGCGGCCGGAGGCGATGCCGCCAATTGCGGTCCCGAGGGCAAACGGCGTCAGCACCGAGGAGATCGAGAAGACGGTGTCGATCGCGCTGAGCTCGCGCGGGCCTGACGCCCCGGCGCGGAGCGCGTAGGCGACGCCGCGGAAGATGATCCCGACTGCGGCGATGAAGAGCGGGATCGAGAGCGTGGACGCGACCGATCCGAAGGCGGTCGGATACGCGGTCCAGACGACGGTGAGCACGAAGATCAGCCAGACGTGGTTGGCCTCCCAGACGGGCGCCATCGCCGCATGCGCGTGCTCGCGGACTGCCTGCGCCTGCCGGCCTTTGCCGGCGGTGAGCTGCCAGAAGCCGGCGCCGAAGTCGGCGCCGCCAAGCACGGCGTAGAAGGCAAGTCCGATCAGCGCGAAGATCAACGGGATCAGATACAGGTGCAGCATCAGTCGACCTCCGCCGCCGACAGAGACAGTTCAAGCTCGAGCGGCTTGCGGGCGAGACGCCAGAGAATCCAGGCGACGGCGGCGATCAGCAGGACGTAGACGAGGACGAGAGTGCCGTAGCCGACGGGGATGCCTCGGGCGCCGGTGACCGCCTGCGAGGTGCGCATCACCCGGTAGACGACCCATGGCTGGCGGCCGACTTCGGTCGTCATCCAGCCGCTGATCAGTGCGACCACCGACAGCGGCCCTGCGAGAGCGAGGGCGCGGTAGAACCAGGTCGAGTGTGGCAACCGACGCCTCCGGACGCGGACCGCGATGTAGACGAGAGCGAGCAGCGCCAGCAGCGTTCCGATTCCGACCATCGTCTGGAACGCGAACCGGACGACGTTCACCGGCGGACGATCGCGGGCCGGGACCGCATCGAGGCCCTGCACCTTCGCGTTGACCCTGTGGTAGGCAAGGAGCGAGAGCAGCTTCGGGACCCCTAACCCGTACTCGACGCGGCCGTCGCTGTACCAGCCAAGCACGTGGATCGACGCGCCCGTCGTTGTCTGCGGCAGGCCTTCGAGTGCCGCCAGCTTGGTCGGCTGGTAGCGGGCGACCTCGCGGCCACTCCAGTCGCCGACGAGCACCTGCACCGGTGCGGCCAGTGCTGCAATGGTGAGCGGGATCGCGAGCGCGGTTTGCTCGTAGCGGCCCCAGCTGCCGCGCAGCCGCAGGACCGCATACGCCCCGGCGAGCAGGAAGCCGGTGACGATGTAGCCGGCCACGTACATGTGGATGAGCTCGTGCCAGAAGTAGGCGTTCTCGAACAGTGCCTTGAACGGGTTGACGTCGACGGCCTTGCCGTGACTGAGGCGGAAGCCACTGGGGTGGTTCATCCAACCGTTGACCGAGATGACCATCAGCGAGCCGGTGAAGCCGGCGAGCACGATCGGGATGCCGGTGGCGAAGTGCAACCGCGGCGGCAGGCGGTTCCAGCCGTACACGTAGATGCCGATGAAGATCGCCTCTAGGAAGAACGAGAAGCCCTCCACGGCGAAGCCGAGCCCGAAGACGCTGCCGAAGGTCGCGGTGAAGGCCGGCCAGAGTAACCCCATCTCGAAACTGAGGATCGTCCCGGTCACCACACCCGCGGCGAACATTGCGACCATCACGTTCGTCCAGCGACGCGCGAGCGTCCGGTAGAGCGGATCGCCGCTGCGCAGATACAGCCACTCCACGAACAGCAGCAATGTCGGAAAAGCGATCCCGAAACAGACGAGCGGGATGTGCACCGAGAACGACAGCGCCTGCATCTGCCGGGCCTGCAGCAGGTAATTCTGCGCCGGCGTCATCCCGGCCGCCGCCAAGGGCTGCGGCGCCCCTCGCAAGCTGCTGATAGGTAACGGCACCTCATGACCCGATAACGGTTTCCCGCAAATCGTTTGCTTCCGCTCGCCAGACCCGTGCCTGTTCGTTCGCACGGCTCTGGCCCACGCTCGCTCGCTCGCTCGCCCCGCATGGGAACCGCCGGGTGCGCTGGCGCCGTGCGACGCGCTGTGGACCACGGTCGACGCCGCCGTTTACGCACTGCACCCGTGGAGCTGGTTGCGGCTCAGGCGCGACCGGATCGGGGCCGTGCTCGAGTGGGGGGTTGGTTGGCGCCAATCGTGGTGATGATGCGCGAGCTGCGACCGTTTGTCAGGAAGCTCGCACTCCAGCGCGTGAATACGACCAGCCGGTTCTGGACTCCGACCAGGTAGAAGAGATGGACGAAGAGCCAGGTCAACCAGGCGATGAAGCCGGTGAGCTCGATCCCCTTCAGATCGGCCACAGCCTTCGCCTTACCGATCGTCGCCAGATTCCCCTTGTCGTGGTAGCGGAACGGCCTGCTGTTGCGCCCTTGCAGTCTCTGCCGCACGACCCTCGCCGCATAGCGGCCCTGCTGCATCGCAACCGGCGCGACTCCCGGGAGCGCTGCGGGTTTCCCGTCGCGGCGGCGGATCGTGATCATGTCCCCGAGCGCGAACACCTCCGGATGTCCGGGGATGGTCAGGTCGGGCTGCACCTCCAGCCTCCCGGCGCCGTCGACGCTGCCGTGAGAGGCATCCGCCAGCAAGCGGGCGAGCGGTGAGGCGTGCACCCCCGCTGCCCAGACGATCACGCAGACCGGGATCGTCTCGAGCGTGCCCTCCGCATCCTCGACCGTCACCGACCCCTCGTCGACCTCGAGGACGCGCCGTCCGAGCAGCACGGAGACCCCGAGCTGTTCGAGTGCGCGCTGCGCGCTCGCCGACAGCCGCGGTGAAAACGTCCCGAGCACACGATCGGAGGCTTCGATCAGCAGGATGCGCGCCTCGCGCGGATCGATTGCCCGAAATTCGCGCCTGAGCGTCCGCCGCGCCATCTCCGCGATCTGCCCCGCCATCTCGACCCCCGTCGGGCCTGCGCCAACGACAACGAACGTCAACCATCGCTCTCGACGGGCGACGACATGCTCGGTCTCGGCAGCCTCGAACGCAGACAGCAGCCGCCGCCGGATCTCCACCGTCTCCTCAAGTCCCTTCGGCGCCGGCGCCAGCTGCTCCCACTCGTCGTGCCCGAAATACGAGTATGCGGAGCCGCCGGCGACGATCAGCGTGTCGTAACGCACCGCTTCTGCCTCGCCCGTCGCCAGGTCGGTCGTGAGCACACGCCGATCCGCGAGGTCAAAGCCCGATACCTCGGCCAGCAGCACGCGCGCATTCGTCTGGCGCCTCAGCACACCACGCAGCGGTGACGCAATCTCAGCCGGAGATAGGGAACCGGTGGCAACCTGATAGGCAAGCGGCTGGAAAAGGTGGAAGTTCCTGCGGTCGATCAGCGTCACGTCCACCGGCGCCCGCGCGAGGTTGCGGACAGCCTGCAAGCCGGCGAAGCCACCGCCGACGACAACGACGCGGTGGCGCGCGCGCGGACGCGGCGGCGGAGCCGGTTGCGTGCTCTCCACCGCCGCGGTCGATTCTTCCCGATCGAGCGAGGCGCTTATGGCCAGCTCCTCACGATGCACCAGGCGCGGCCCACGACCGTCAGCCTGCCGACGGGGCGTCGCCCCGCCGGCAGGCTCCCGACGGGGCGACGAATGACTTCCATCCAAGGTCACGTCGATCGGGTTTATCAGGCGGCCATTGCGCGTCCCTGCAGGATCAGCCCGAATCGCGCGGGATCGATGTCGTTCTCGTCGCGCGGGACCAGGAAGTACTCCGCACCCGCGGGCGCGAGCGTGACGAGGAACCGCGCTTCCTCACCGCGCACGCTCAGGCCGTGGGGAACATTCTTGGGAAGCGCTGCGTACGAGCCGGCCTCGACCTCGATCCGCTGGTCGCCAACGAAGGCGGTGATCGCGCCGTCTAGGACGTAGAGGGTCTCGTCCTCACGCGTGTGGATGTGGATCGGCGGCTCGTCGCCGGCGCGGAGGCGCCATTCGACGACGGCCCAGTCGCCACCAGACTCTTCGCCAACAAGCTTGAGTTCGGCGCTCGAGCCACGGCCGTAGCTAAAGGTGCGGCCCGCACGAGGCCCAGTAAGAACGGGGTCGCTCAGGGACATGTGACCTTCCTTTCTGATACTGAGGTTGTCGAAGCCGACGGTGTGCCTTTCGCGGCCGTCGTGGCCGCCAACGCCGGTCGAGGTCAACCTGCCATCGCGTCTGGCGTGCGTGGGTACCGGCAGGTGCGAAGGGTGCGCACGCGCCACCGCGACAAGATGATGCAACTGGATGCAGAGTGAACAGGACTCCGGCATCGGAGCCGATCGACGGATCCGTCAGGAGCGGAATCTCGACCTCGAGCCGCATCCCACCCCGGACGCGCTTGCCACCACGATCATTCCGCCAAGCGTTCGACGCGCGATCACTCCGGAACCTCCAGGCACGACGAATTTGCAATGTGGAGCGCTTCGCCGCGCGGCCGGCCCTGCGCCATCGACGCGCAGCGAGGCGATCTCGCCGGCATCGCAACGATCCTCCAAAGCCGCTGTCCTCGGCGCGGGCACAAGCACTAGCGCTGGGAAGGGAGGCGCTTCCAGAACGTGCGTACGTGGCGCCTAACGTCGATCAAGGATGGCTCATTTGCTTCACATCGACTCGAGCATCCGAGTCGAAGGGTCGGTGACTCGTGCGCTGAGCGCTCGCGCCGCGGGGGCGTGGCGTGCGGCGCATCCCGGCGGCACGGTCACTTACCGTGACCTCGGCGCCAGCCCTGTCCCTCACCTCGACACGCGGGGCGGGCTTGCACGGAACATCCCTCCCGAACAGCACACGCCCGCACAGGCTGCCCTGTGGAAGGTTTCGGAGCAGCTCGTCGACGAGCTCAAGCAGACAGACACGATCCTGCTCGGCCGGCCGCTCTACAACTTCCGCGCGCCGAGCTCGATCAAGGCATGGGTCGACCATGTCGTGGCCGGTGGCCTCTCAGTCCGACTGCGACCGTAGCGAGGGCCTGCTCGGCGGCCGCGAGTTCATCGTGCTCGCTGCTCGCGGTGGCGGATACGCGGCGGGCTCCCCGCGCGACGGCTGGGACCACGCGCAGCTCTGGCTGCCCCACGGTCTCGCCCTCACCGGCCTCCAGCCCCGCTTCATCGTCGCCGAGCTGGCGCTGGCTGAGGTCAATCCGGCCATGTCCGAATTCATTCCACTCGCCCACAAGAGCCGCGCCGACGCCGAACGGGCCGTCGACGAGCTCTGGAGGCCGGCGGCGATCGCCGCCTAGTCAAAGGCGGATCCCGCTCAGATGGCGCCGCACTGCTTCGAGCTCGTCGCCTGGGCCGCACTCGCAGTCGGCTTCGCGTCTGCGCTCGTGATCGGCGCCGACATCGCCCTGCTCGGCAACCGCCAACACATGGCGATCATGAACCTCGTCTTTCCACTCACTGCCCTTTACATGGGCCCAGTGGCAGTCTGGGCGTACTTCACCCGCGGCAGGCGGATGTCGCACAAGCAGATGCACATGCACGAGGCCGTGATGACGAATGATCTCGAGCCCCGCGACTCCTGGTGGCAGGTATCGCTCTCCGACAGCCATTGCGGCGCCGGCTGCGTCCTCGGCGACATCTGCGGCGAGTGGATCGTCTGGGCGAGCGGCTGGATGATCGGCTCGACCGCGGCGCTCGGC